>X431_Quagga__coassemble_27_pt1 | contig 40543 bp, 33 predicted proteins | sample X431_Quagga__metabat2_low_PE_006 | metagenome-assembled genome bin X431_Quagga
ACCCCGACCTTGGCAAGGTCGTGCTCTACCAACTGAGCTATTTCCGCAGTTTTTGTTCCAAAAATTGCAGGTTTTTGTCACGACTCGGCAAAACAAATCTCCGATTTTTGCGCTCGCTGCTCCAAAAACTCCGCTTATTTTGACGGTGCAAAAATACATATTTTTTTAATATTACAACCTATTTTATGAAAATTTTTTACAATTCATCAAAACAATTGATATTCAGCAAACTACAACATCATTTAAGGAGTTTCTTTATCTCATTCAGCTTCATCAACGCCTCAACAGGCGTCAAAGTGTCGATGTTTGTATTCAAAATATCTTCTTTTATCTGCAACAGAAGCGGGTCATCGAGCTGTATGAAGCTGAGCTGCATGTTGTCAACTTTTTTGCTTTCCTTCACGGCTTCGTCGAGGTTGTCGTGCGAATGTGACTTCTCGAGCATCGACAGCAGTGCGTCGGCGCGGTCGATTACCTTGCGCGGCATCCCGGCCATCGCAGCCACATGTATGCCGAAGCTGTGTGCGCTGCCGCCACGCTTCAGCTTGCGCAGGAACACGACACGGTTGCCGACCTCCTTCACACTCACATGATAGTTCTTGATGCGCGAGAACGACGCTTCCATCTCGTTAAGCTCGTGATAATGTGTGGCAAACAGCACCTTCGCCCTGCAATACTGATGTTCGTGCAGATACTCGGTGATGGCCCACGCGATGCTGATGCCGTCGTAAGTGCTCGTCCCGCGTCCTATCTCATCGAGCAGGATAAGGCTGCGGTTCGACACATTATTCAATATCGATGCCGTCTCGTTCATCTCCACCATGAATGTCGATTCGCCCGACGAGATATTGTCGCTCGCCCCCACCCTCGTGAATATCTTGTCAATCAACCCGATACGCGCCGATGTCGCCGGCACGAACGAACCTATCTGCGCCATGAGCACTATCAAGGCGGTCTGCCGCAGCAACGCCGACTTGCCCGACATATTCGGGCCGGTGATGATGATTATCTGCTGTTTCTCTCGGTCGAGATAGACATCGTTGGAAATATACTCTTCTCCAACCGGCATGAGTTGTTCTATGACTGGATGTCTTCCTTCCTTAATATCAAGCACATACGACTCATCGACGGTTGGCATCACGTAGTTGTTGTTCAAGGCGATGAAGCCGAAGCTCACCAGACAATCGATTTTCGCGACAAGCGCGGCATCGACCTGTATAGGGGCGACGAAGCCGCTCGTTGCGCTGACGAGCTCGGCATAGACGCGTTCTTCGATGACCTGTATGCGTTCCTCCGCGCCGAGTATCTTCTGCTCGTACTGCTTCAGCTCCTCGGTGATGTAACGCTCCGCATTCGCCAAGGTCTGCTTGCGGATCCATTCCGCCGGCACCTTGTCCTTGTGCGTGTTCGTCACCTCAAGATAGTAACCGAAGACGTTATTAAAGCCCACCTTCAGGGATGAGATGCCCGTTGCCTCCATCTCGCGCTGCTGTATATTAATAAGGTATTCCTTGCCGGAACGTGAGAGGTTACGCAGTTCATCAAGTTCTGCATCCACTCCGTCGGCGATGATGTTGCCTTTGGACACAACCGCCGGCGCATCTTGTCTCAACTCCTTCTTGATTCTGTTACATATTGATTCACAAGGATTCAGCTGTTCGGCAAACGCTTTCACTGGCTCGCAGCCGCTCTCTGCGCACAGCTCTCTAATAATTTTGACCTGTTCGAGCGCCCTCGCCACTTGCAGAAGCTCCCGCGGGCTGACACGTCCGAGCGACACTTTTGAGATAAGTCGCTCCAAGTCACCGACTTGACGGATTGAGTCCTGATATTTTGAAATGACATCACGGTTCTTGTAGAAATAATCCACTATTTCATAGCGTGCCTGTATCTGCTCTTTGTTTTTCAGCGGAAGCGATACCCAGCGGCGCATGAGACGCGCCCCCATAGGCGAGACGGTCTTGTCGATGACGTCAATCAAAGTCTTGGCATTCGGATTCGAGGTGTTAAGAAGCTCGAGGTTACGGATGGTGAACTTGTCGAGCCACACGAACTGCCCTTGGTCGATTCGCGAAAGCGAGGTGATATAGTCAATCTTATCATGTTGAGTCTCATGCAGATAATGTATAGCAGCGCCGGCCGCCACTATGCCTTTCGGGAAGTCATCGACGCCGAAGCCTTTCAGTGATGTCGTTTTGAAATGCCGCGTGAGGATATCATTGGCGTAATCATCTGTGAACACCCAATCATCAAATACTGTGACAAAGAACTTGTCGCCAAACGTCTCCGTGAACTCACGCCGTTTGTCGCGCTGGCACAGCACCTCCGATGGGTTCAGGCTTTGGAGAAGTTTGTCAACGTATTCGGCGATGCCTTGTGTGAGGTAGAACTCCCCGGTCGAGACATCGAGGAAGGCGACACCCAGCTCGTTCTTGTCGAAATGCACGGAGGCGAGGAAGTTGTTCTCCTTCTGCACCAGCACGTTGTCATCGTAGGTTATACCCGGCGTCACGAGTTCAATGACCCCGCGTTTCACGAGACCTTTCGCTGTTTTAGGGTCTTCAAGTTGTTCACATATAGCGACTTTCAGTCCGGCCCTGACGAGCTTGGGGAGATAAGTGTCGAGCGCATGATGAGGGAAACCGGCCAGATTGATCCCTTTGTCATTGCTGTTATGATGTTTCGTCAGCACAATCCCCAGTATCTTCGACGATTTCACGGCATCTTCGCCGTACGTCTCATAAAAATCGCCGACGCGGAAAAGCAGCATCGCCTCAGGGTATTTCGCCTTGAAAGCGTAATATTGTTTCATCAGAGGAGTGTCGTTGGAGCCTGCCATTGGAGTAGAAAGTTAGAAAGTTTATAAAGTCAGAAAGCCTGTGAAAAATTAAGTGCAAAGGTAAACATTTTTAATGAAATGATGTTAAAAAAAAGTAACTTTGCACAAATTTTTGAGTATGAGAAAACTTACAACACAAGAGATGAATCGGTTGAGTGTCGCTGATTATCATAATGTTGAGAAACTTCCGGTTATCGTCGTACTTGACAACATCCGTTCGTTAAGCAATGTGGGGGCGTTTTTCCGCACCGCCGACGCATTCAGAATCGGGTGCATATTTCTTTGCGGAATAACGGCCTGCCCGCCGCACCGCGAGATTCACAAGACGGCACTTGGCGCCGACGAGAGCGTCGATTGGAAGTATTTCGCGACGACAGCTGAGGCGTGCGAACATCTAAAGTCATTGGGTTACAAGATTTTCGCGGTGGAACAAGTTGAGAACAGCATCAAGCTCGACGGTTTTGAAGCACCTGAGAGATCGGCATACATTTTCGGCAACGAAGTCGATGGCGTTGATGAAGTCGTGCTGCCGTTCTGCGAGCAGGCTGTAGAAATTCCGCAAGAAGGCACAAAGCATTCACTAAACGTATCAGTGACAGGCGGTATCGTGATGTATCACATTTTTAAAAATTTATGGGAAAATAAAAAAAATATGTGACCGCTTTAATTTTTTTTATATCTTTGCAAGAATTTCTTTTGAAAGAAAATTAGAAACAAAAATACACAACTATGAACAAATTTACATTCAAGAAATTATTGCTAATCATTACATTAGCATTTTCTTCTTCTGTTTTGACGGCACAGGATGTCACAGAGGAAAATCAGCAAAATGAGAGATTCAAGAGCCATATGTACGTTACCGGCGAGTTGGGCGGCACGGCTCTTTCAGGAGAAGTCAACAAAATCAAGCCGGGTTTCAACGGAAATCTCGGATTGGGTCTTCAGTTTGACAAGTATTTCGGCTTGAACGCCAACATCGGCTACGGCACATTGAGAGGCGAGATGAAAGATGTTTTCTCCATCAAAGAAGGCAATTACGTTGAAGGTGACATCAACCTCACAATCAGCTTAATCGACCTCATCGGAGGTTACAAGGCAGACCGCTTGGTGACATTGACACCGCACATCGGCATCGGTCACATCCAGTACAGGACAAAGATTGAAAAAGCTGACGGACAAACAGCAACTATCGGATACAACAACCACGACGGCAACAACGTCCGCGGAAACGGCTTCGGGCAGAGAGTCATCGCAGCCACGATTCCTGTCGGCCTCCAGCTCGGCTTCAACATCAGCCCGAAGTGGAACATCTATCTCGACTACACAGCCAAATTCGCTGACTCCGATCGCATTGACTGCTTCCCTGCAGGCAAACACAACGACTGGATCAGCAACCTCAACATCGGTGCAAGATACAGCATCAAGAGAAGTGCCGCAAAATCAGCAGACGGCTACGATGATAACGAATACTGCAACTATTGGTATTTCACGGTGGACGGCGGCGCGAACTACTTGTTCGGTGACAACAAGGCATGGAAAGGACGCGACGTTAAAGGCAACGCCAACATCGGTGTCGGTTACGCATTCCATAACTTTATGACCGTATTCGGAAAGATTGGTTATGGCTCATACAAAGGAGAGAAAGACAACTTCTTCGCAATCAACGAGGCTGATTACATTTCGACAACAGTCAATTTCGGCATTGACCTCATGAACGCCTTCAATTACAAGGAAGACCGCAAGTTCGGTTTGACCCCACACATCGGCTTCGGTGCCATCCAATACAGAGTCACAACCGTCAAAGGCGGGAATACATTCAGATACGGATACGACAAAGGCAATGCGAACATCAAGGGCAACGGACTGCAAGGCAGACGTGTGGTCGCCGAAGTCCCGATGGGCCTCGAACTGACATACAGAATGAACAAACGCGTCGATCTATTCTTTGACGGAACAGTCTCATACTGCAACACTGATCTCCTTGATGGCGTAGCGTCAGGAAAACATGACGACTGGATGGCAAGAGCCAACGCCGGTGTGCGTTTCAAACTCAACACATCATGTGACAGGAGAGCAAAAAAAGCCGAACTCATGGAAAGAATGACTCCTCAGATTACCCAATGCACATGCCCGAAACAGACAGACACTGTTTACGTATCAGCGCCGGCGAAAGAGCATGACATCAAAGAAACAGTAACGCACAAAAGTTACACAGACCTCAGATTCCCTCTCGGGAGATCAGAAAAGGATAACTATCAATCAAATAAAGATGCCCTCTATAGAGTCGTGCGCGACATCGAAGATGGATTTAACATCGTCAACATCACTATCGAAGGATATGCCTCACCGGAAGGCAAGGATGAAATAAACCAAAGACTCTCCGAAGAACGCGCTGAAGCCGCAGGAAAATTTGTCAAGGAAGTACTCTCCGACAAGATCGGAAATGCAGAAATAACCGTGATCGGGAAAGGCGGCGATTGGGAAGGCCTCTACAAGGCGATAAAAGATTACGACATCGAGGATGAAGACGCCATTGTTGAGCAACTCCAGAATGCAAGCAACAAAAACGCTGAATTGAAGCAACTCTTGAAAAAACATCCTCGTATCAAAGGATTGTTCCCTCAACTCAGACGTGCCAATATCACTATCAACGCTGAAAAGAAATAAACTTTATCACAAACATAAAAAAAGCTCACCTTGGAGTGAGCTTTTTTTATAACCATAAACATCCTAAAACACAATGCGGTGAACCCCAACGTCATACGGCTGGTCTATCGCCTCGATGATCTTGTCGTAGTCTTTCCTGTTCGCCACGAAATCAAGGTTGTTGGTGTCCAGGACAAGCACCCTCATGTCGGTCTGCTGCCTGATGAAGTCGAAATAGCCCTTCTGCAAGTTCTCAAGATACGAGTCGTCGATTTTCTGCTCGTATTCGCGCCCGCGTTTCCTGATGTTATGCTGCAGATGGTCAACATCGAGGTAGAGATAGACCATCAGCTCGGGCTTCGGGACATTCGAGAAGATGATGTTGAAGAACCTTGAGAAAAGCGAGTATTCGTCAGGCTGGAGGTTCTCGCGCGAGAAGATGAGCGACTTCGCGACATAATAGTCGGAGATTATGAAGTCGTGGAAGAGGTCGAGGTTGCCGAGCTTGTCCTTGAGCTGCTGATAGCGGAGAGCCAGGAATGTCATCTCGACCTGGAATGCGTATTTGTCAGGCTCATTATAGAACTTTGCCAAGAATGGGTTCTTGTCAGGTTCATACTCCTCAAGAATCAGTTTCCCGTTGAAGTCGTTGGAAATCATGTGTGAAAGCGTCGTCTTGCCCGCTCCCATCGTCCCTTCGATAGCAATGTAATTATATTTCATAGTTCAATTTTTTAACGACGCCATTATCCTGACACATCTGAAGCAGCTCTGCGTTTGTCATCTTCAAGCGCGGATGAACCATCTCGGGGTTCAAGTCACAGAGCGGCAGCAGAGCGAACCTGCGCTGATGAAGACATGGATGAGGTGCCGTGACATATTCAGTCTCAATGATTTGACTGCCGAAATAAAGTATGTCAAGGTCCATCGTGCGTGAAGCATAGCCCTCATGCGGAGTCACCCTGTCGCGGCCGAGTTCAAGCTCAATGGCGAGAAGCCGCTTCATCAACTCATCAGGCCCGAGCATGGTCTCAATCTTCACCACCTGATTCAAAAACCACTGTTCACACTTAAAGCCCCACGGCTCCGACTCGTAAACCGGCGACTTCGCGATGACACGTCCACACAAATCTCCGACCGACGCGCACGCTCTATCAATCAAGGCCGCACGATCGCCGACGTTGGAGCCGACCAAAATGAATACAGTTTCAGAAGCCATTATTTTTTTCAGAAATAAAGCGCAAAATTATTAAAAAAACCTATATCTTTGCCAAAATTTTAAAAGATAAAATATGAAGCAGTTTTTCAAATTCATGTTCGCGTCATGCCTCGGCTCGGCATTGATGCTTGTGTTAGTATTTTTCATCCTAATAGGCTCAATCAGTTCATCAATAAGCAGTTCAAAAAAAACGGTGACAGTAGTCCCCAAGACTGTCTTGTACATGAACTTGGATTACAACATTCCGGAGAGAACCAACGAGGACGACCTGATGTCGGCTTTTTCAAGTCTGAATATGAGTCTTGAGCAGTCGGACATGTCTGGCATGAACGACATCCTCGCCAACATCGACGCAGCCGCGACCGACCCGAACATCGCCGGCATCTTCCTTGAGCTGTCGTCAATTGGCACCTCGTCGGCAAACATCGAAGAGATCAGAGACCGTCTCATCAAGTTCCGCGAGTCGGGCAAGTTCGTGGTCTCGTACGCCGAGAACATGGCCCAAAACGCATATTACCTCGCCACGGCGTCGGACGAGATCTACATCAACCCGCAGGGGATGATCGACATCCACGGCATGGCCGCACAAGTGATGTTCTACAAACACCTCTTCGACAAGCTCGACATCGAGATGCAGATTATAAGAGGCCCGAACAACAAGTTCAAGAGTGCCGTCGAGCCTTATTTCCTCGACAAGATGAGCGACGCGAACCGCGAGCAATACGAGAAGCTGCTCGGCTCGGTCTGGTATAAGATCGTGAGCGACATCAGCGCGACGCGAGGCGTTAGCATCGAGAAAATCAACGAGTTGGCCGACAACCTCAGCCTCACTTTCGACGCTGACATCGCGCTCAAGGAAGGCTTCGTTGACGGGCTTCTCTACAGAGACCAGATCATCGACAAAATCAAAGAGAAAGCCAACATCGCAAAGAAAAACAAGATTGAGATCCTGAGCAACTCGCAATATGCGAGCGCGAGACCAGCGAAGAAGTCACAGTCTGACAAGGTCGCTGTCATCTATGCGTCGGGGCAGATTTTCGACGGTGAGGGCGACAACGACAAGATCGGTTCCGTCACGCTTTCGAAGGCGATCCGCGAGGCGCGTGAAGACAGCAAGGTCAAGGCCATCGTGATGAGGGTCAACTCCCCAGGCGGCAGCGCACTCGCGTCGGAAGTCATCAGAAGAGAAGTCGAGCTCGCGAAACAGGAGAAGCCGTTCATCATCTCGATGGGCAACTACGCGGCTTCGGGCGGCTACTGGATCTCGAGCGAAGGCGACCGCATCTTCGCCGACGCCACCACACTCACCGGCTCCATCGGCGTGTTCGGCACCTTCCCCAACGCAAAGAAATTCCTGAACGACAAAATAGGCCTCACCTTCGACGGCGTGAAGACCAACGAGAACGCCGACTTCGGCACCATAACACAGCCGCTGACACCTTATCAGATGTCGATGTTCCAGAAATACGTCGGCGAGACATACCACGACTTCACCGCATTGGTGGCGCGCACCCGCGGATTGCGCCAGTCGTACGTCGATTCCATCGGACAAGGACGCGTATGGTCGGGCACCGACGCGCTGGACCTCGGCCTCGTCGACGAAATCGGCGGCATCGACAAAGCCATAGAATACGCCGCGCAACAGGCCAACCTCACAGACTATTCCCTGAAGGCATACCCGAAACAGAAAGACCTGATGCAGCAACTCCTCGAAGGAAACATCCAAGAACCATACACCAAGTCATTGATGCAGAAACGCTTGGGCGTCAACTACAAATATCTGCAAGCGATGGAAAACGCCGAAACTCTCGACGGCATCCAGGCACTGATGCCTTTCTCCGTGATACAATAAGACTTTTCAACGAAGCAACAAAAAACCTCAACATAAAGTTGGGGTTTTTTGTTCACCAATACACATTTTATATATATCTTTGCAGTTCATTTTTAGCAGTCATGGAAAAATTAAGATTTACGTCCAAAATCAAGAAAAGGTTGTACTGGTTACTGAGCAGCGCAATCAGATTTTTCCATAATGTATTGTATTACAGGCATATATATTTAGTTGGCAAAGAAAACATTCCGCCGGTACATACACCTTTATTAATAGTGTCGAACCACCAGAACGCGCTGAACGACCCGCTGGGGATACTTTTCTCGTTCAACGACAGGGTCGTCACCATCTTCACGCGCGGCGACATTTTCAGGAGACGTTTCGTGGGCAGGATCCTGCGGTCGCTGTACCTGCTTCCGGCCTACAGACTCAATGTTGACGGCGAAGACACCTTGAAATACAACGACATCATGTTCAAAGAAGCCGGCGACAGACTGCTCGGCGGACATGCCGTGGCGATTTTCCCGGAAGGGATAAACCAGACGAAACGGTGGCTCGGCGACTTCTCGTCGGCATATCTCAAAATGGCGTTTGAGACGGCCGAACGCGACAATTTCGAGAAAGACATCGTCATCATGCCGATGTGCAACCACTACAGCGACTACTTCGGGATGCGTAGCGACATGATGCTTAAGTTCGGGAAACCTATCTCACTGAAACCATATTACGAGCTGTACAAAGAAAAACCGAGGACAGCACAACGTACCGTCAACCATCTGGTGAGACAGGAAATCGAAGGGCTGATGCTCAACATCAACGACCTTGACAACTACGAAGCCATTGATTACCTGAGAAATACATACGGGATAAAATATGCGCAACGACTATACGTGAACCCGCATGTCCTGCCAGAAAAGCTATTTGCCGACAAGAAACTCGTGGCCGAACTCGACAGGCTGAAAGCGGAGAATCCGGAACTTTCAAAACAGATTTACGAAAGAGCGATTGAGCTAAGAAACAAATTCATTTCATACAAAATCAAAGAGGAAGACCTCGACCGCCAGGACAGCAGATTTTCGTCGGTGCTCATGGGCATCGCCTTCGCCTTGCTTCTGCCGATTTTCGTAATATCAATGACTCCCAACGTCTTGGTTTATTATTCCGTCGAGCCTATCGCGCAGAGATTCAAGAGAAAAGGCGGGAAAGCCGCCATGTTCACCAGCGGTGTGCGCTTCGCCATGATGTCGCTTTATTCCCTGCCTCTGTTCTGGACGCTGTTCATCGTCCTCGAATGGATCTACCTCGGATGGATTGTGGCGCTGTGCCATGCAGTTTTGCTCGTCCCGTCAACATTGTTCGGCCTGCATTACATCAAAGAATTCAAGACTTGGGTGAAACAGACAAAATTCTTCATCACCAAAAAGAAGAATTACGACAAGTTAAACGAACTTTTGAAACTCAGGAACGATTTGTTTCTTACACTTGACAATAATTTGAAAATATAAATACCATGGAAAAGAGAAGAGTAGTAATAACAGGAATGGGCATATATTCATGCCTTGGGAAGAACCTCGATGAGGTCCGCGACTCGTTGTACACCGGCAAGTCAGGCATCATCTTCGACCCTGCCAGAAAAGAGATGGGATTCCGCTCGGGACTGACAGCGTTCATTGAGGTCCCGGATTTGAAGGGACAGCTGAGCAGAAACCAGCGCGTCTATATGCCGGAACAGGCCAAATACGCATACGTCGCGACAGCCGAAGCGTTGAGCAACGCCCGTCTCGACCAGGATTATCTGAACACGCACGAAGTCGGGCTGCTTTACGGCAACGACAGCACCGCCGACGCGGTGGTCAAATCCGTCGATACCATGCGCGAGAAGAAAGACACGACCCTCGTCGGCTCCGGCGCCATCTTCCAGTCGATGAACTCGACTGTCACCATGAACCTTTCCTGCATCTTCAAGCTGAGAGGCATAAACCTCACAGTGTCAGGTGCTTGCGCCAGCGGCTCGCATGCCATCGGGCTTGGCGCACTCCTCATCAGGAACGGTCTGCAAGACTGTGTCATCTGCGGCGGCGCACAGGAGGTGAACCCTTATTCAATCGGCAGCTTCGACGGAATCAGCGCGTTCTCGATCCGTGAAAGCGAGCCGACAAAGGCTTCAAGGCCGTTCGACCGTGACCGCGACGGACTTATCCCGAGCGGCGGCGCGGCCACAGTCATCATCGAGAGCTACGAGTCGGCGGTGAGACGCGGCGCACCAATCCTCGGCGAAGTCCTCGGCTACGGCTTCTCGTCAAACGGCGACCACATCTCAGTGCCTAACGTTGACGGCCCGAGCCGCTCGCTCAAGATGTGCATCCAAGAGTCAGGCATCGACATCCGCGAAATCGGATACATCAACGCTCACGCCACATCGACACCGGTCGGCGACAGGAACGAAGCCAAAGCCATCTACAACGTCTTCGGCGACAACTGCCCGGAAGTCACCTCGACGAAGTCACAGACAGGTCACGAGATGTGGATGGCGGGCGCATCGGAAGTCATCTATTCGATGCTCATGATGAAAAACGAATTCATCGCAGCCAACATCAACTTCGAGAACCCCGACGAAGACTCGGCGAAACTCAACATCCCTAACAAGAGAATCGAAAAGAAATTCGACACGTTCCTATCGAACTCATTCGGCTTTGGCGGAACAAATTCAACACTGATAATCAGAAATTTATAATTAATTGTTAAAAATTTTTCACTATGACAAAAGAAGAACTAATCGCAAAGACAAACGAGATTTTAGCTGAAGAATTTGAAGTTGAAATCGAAGACATCAAGCCGGACGGAGACATCAAGAAGACGCTCGAACTTGACAGCCTCAGCCTCGTTGACATGGTCGCGCTCATCGAAGAGACATTCGGCGTGAAAATCCTTGGCACAGAAGTGTCAAAAATCAAGACCTTCGACGCACTGTACGACTTCATTTTCGAAAAAGTCAACGCATAAGACAACTTGATACAGACTTGTATTAAATCTCTGAAAATGAGATTGATACAAGTCTTTTTATATGAAGATTTGATTGCAATGTATGATTTTGTCATAACAGGTGCAGGTCTGGCCGGCTTGGAGTTCGGCTATCTCATGGCCAGGAAAGGCCGGAAGGTCTGCGTACTCGAAAAAGACAGCCGCATCGGAGGATGTCTTCAGACCTTCAGGAGGAACGGCATGTTGTATGACACTGGTTTTCATTACGTTGGCGGTCTTGACGAGGGTCAGCCGCTGAACACGCTCTTCAAGGAGCTCGACCTCTTGGACCTGCCTTGGAGACGCCTTGACAATGACGCCTTCGATGAGGTCATCGTCGGCAACGAACATTATTTCTTTGCCAATGGTTATGACAACTTCGCCGAAAAAATCATAACTGGTTACAAATCAAACAGTCACGAGATAAGCAAAGAAAGTGTTGAAGGGATTTTTGAATACGCGAGATTCCTAAAGGAAATTGGAGACGACATCTTCAATGTCTTTGACGACGCCGCACATTCAAACACGATGGATTTGTTCGCGCGTTCGGCATACCAATTTCTCAGAGACACAATCAAAGACGAGAACCTCATCAACATTGTTTCCGGCACATCAATGAAATTGGAGTTGCGTCCGGCGACGCTCCCGCTTTATACTTTCGCACAGATCAACAGCTCGTTCATCGGCAGCGCATGGCGGCTCGAAGGAGGCGGAATGCAGATCGCGGACCGACTCGCTGAAGGAATCAGAAGTTTCGGCGGAGATGTCATCACCAACGCGAAAGTCACCAAATTCATTGAGAATGAAGGCATTATCAAAGCAGTTGAGATAAACGACGGAGAAGAGACAATCGAAGGCAGGAACTTCATATCAAGCATTCATCCCGAACTGATGTTGAACCTGATTCCAAAAGAAGGCAGCCAGATAAAAAACATCTTCAGGAAACGCATCGCGAGCCTCGACAACACATACGGGATGTTCACCGTGAACATAAAGCTCAAAGACGGCAAGGTCCCGTACAAGAATCGTAACATCTACATACACAACAGTTTCGACAGCATTTGGCGACAGTCTGAATATCAACCCGATTTCAACAGCAGAAGTCTGATGGTAAGTTATCAGGTGCCGACAAACGGAAGCATTTTCACAAAAAACATCGATGTTTTGATGCCGATGTATTGGAATGAACTCACGAAATGGGAAGACACCAAAATCGGGCGCAGAGGTGAGGAATACGAGGAGATGAAACGCCGTCTCGCCGAGAGATGCATCGAGAAAGTCGCGGAACACATCCCCGGGATTAAAGGCAACGTTGAGGAGTTTCACACCTCCACCCCACTCACTTATCGTGACTACACCGGCAGCATCAACGGCTCGGCCTACGGGATCAGGAAAGACTGCAACAGATCGCTGATGACGGTGCTTGCCCCGAACACGTCCATCCCGAATCTTTACATGACGGGACAGAATTTAAATCTCCACGGAGTCCTCGGAGTCACGATGACCGCGTTCATGCTTTGCAGAAATGGAAATTTTTAATTCAGTCGGTCTTCCCTATTTGTTTTTTCACTATTTTTGTACGTTTTTTTCAAAAAAAATATGAGATACGCATTAGTAACAGGAGGTTCGAGAGGCATTGGCAAGGCCATCTGCATAGCTTTGGCGAAAGACGGATTTCCGATGATAATAAACTACAATTCAAACGACCAGGCGGCTTTGGAAGTCAAAGCCACAATTGAAGAACAAGGCGGCAAAGCGGAATTGATGAAGTTCAACGTCACCGATGCGGCAACAATCGAAGCGTCATTGAATGCATGGAGCGAGTCGCATCCGGAAGATTACATCGCGGTTTTGGTGAACAACGCCGGGATCAGGATGGACAACGTGTTCGTTTTCATGGAAGACGAGCAATGGAACAGCGTGATTGACACCACTTTAGGTGGATTTTACAATGTCACGCACCGTCTTGTCAAGACCATGATGACCAAACGTTGGGGCAGAATCATCAACATGGCATCGTTGTCGGGATTGAAAGGTCTTCCGGGACAGACGAACTATTCTTCAGCGAAAGCGGCGGTCATAGGCGCGACAAAGGCCTTGGCGCAAGAAGTCGCCTCAAGGAAAATCACCGTCAACGCAATAGCGCCCGGTTTCATCGCGACCGACATGACAAAAGACCTTGACGAAAAATCACTGAAAGCCAACATTCCGGCGGGTCGTTTCGGTCAGCCGGAAGAAGTCGCCGCAGTCGCGTCTTTCCTCGCATCTGAAGGTGCGTCATACGTGACAGGCAACGTAATCTCCGTCAACGGAGGTCTATATACTTGATGAAAACACCAGAATGAATTTTCATTTAATGAGTTTTTTGATTCCAACATGATGAACATCAACGATTTTGACATATTAGACCTGATTCCACAAAGAAGACCTTTCGTGATGGTTGACCGACTGACGGAGTGTGACGACGACGGTGCCGCGTCAGAACTGATCTTCAAAGAAGACAACATTTTCCGTTCTGGCGATGTGATGACAGAAAGTGGGATGATGGAAAACATCGCACAGACATGCGCCGCGAGAATCGGTTATCTCGGACTGCTCAACAACGAGCCGGTCAGAATCGGCGTCATCGGCAGTATAAAAAACATGCAATTCCTTGATTTGCCAAGAGTTGGCGACACTTTAGTCACAAAAGTCAGCATCGTGAGCGTGGTTTTCAACGTGACGCTTGTCAAAGCGAAGGTTTTCTGCAACGGAAAACTCATGGCGGAAGGCGACATGAAGATTGCCTTGACATGACAAGACAAATATCACATTGATTTACAAGCGTTTAAACAAAACTAAAAACATACAAAATGCTAAGATTGGTTACAATAGCGGTTTTACAGAGCGTTTTTTTGGCAGGCGGACAAGTCTTCCTGAAACTTTCGATGGAAAGTCTCGGAGTATTCTCATGGACTTGGGAATGGTTCAAGAAAGCATTGATTAACTGGCCGTTATATTGCTGCGGGGGCAGTTTCGTTTTCGCGGTTCTTCTTTATTTCAACATGCTGAAAAACTACGATTTCTCGGTTGCATACCCTATCACAAGCATCAGTTACATCTTCGGGATGGCCGCCGCTTTGTTTGTTTTCCACGAAACAATTCCGTTGACAAGATGGATCGGCGTGATTTTGATAGTTATCGGTGTCGTGTTTTTAGTCAAATGAGTGCAAATAAATTATTTAATTGACAATCAATATGTTCGACGGATTATATAAAATAAATGGGACCACAGGGGACGGGTATCTTGTAGGATTGGACAAGGAAAATATGATTTTCAAGGTTCATTTTGAAGGCAACCCCGTGCTTCCTGGCGCGTGCATGATTGAGATAGCAAAGGAACTCATTGAACTGAAAATCAACGAAAAAGTAAAAATTTCAAACATCAGGAACCTCAGCTTTTTCGATGTGGTGAAACCAACAAGCAACAATGAGATTATATTTTCATTCGACACAAAAGTCACTGAAAATGAAATGATTGAAGCAAAATTTTTAATTTCAGACACAAGTACGGAAAAGACTTTCGCCAAATTCACAATGGCAGTTGAGAAAGCTCAATAGAAAAACGACAATCATGATACCAGAGCAATTTGGAGATATTAGGTCATTCACGACAGAAGAAATCCCGGCAGCGATGCAACTTCTCGTTGATGATGCACTGATTGAGAAAATCATTATTCTCGTATTCGGTGAAAACCATGTTAATGAGGCGAAAACCATTCTTCGCAACATCAAAAACGCAACTGAACTTCAAAAGAAAATCATGACCCAATGTAAAAGATGGATTGTGTCAAATTCCATGAAAACCATTGAAACACAAGGACTTGATACAATTCAGAATGGAAAACCATATCTTTTCACAGGCAATCACCGCGACATCACCCTCGACGCTTTCATGCTTCAAATGAGCATGATTGAAAGCGGCCTCAACTCATGCAACATCGCCTTTGGCAGCAACCTGATTCTTAACAAGACCATCGATATTTTCAGCAAGGCAAACAAGATGTTCAAAGTCGAAAGGTCTCAGAATATCAGGGAGTTAGCCATAAATTCACAACATCTCTCCGACTATATAAGGTATCTGATTAAAGATAATCAATCGGTATGGATCGCACAGCGCAACGGCCGGACAAAAGACGGCAACGACAAGACAGACCACGGTATCATCACGATGTTTTCCATGTCAGGCGACCGCAATGACCTTACCACCAACCTCTCAGAACTCAACATCACGCCGGTTGCCACATCATACGAATTCGAGCCTTGCGCCATGATGAAGGCACGCGAGCGTTACATCACCGAACGCGACGGCAAATATGAGAAACAGCCGATGGAAGACATGGACAGCATGATTTCAGGCATCTGGAAGAAGAAAGGCTTCATGAACATCGCAATCTGCAAGAGCATCACGAGAGACGACCTGAAGGAATACGATGGCGCCGACAAACGCGTCGTCATCCAGGCTGTCGCCGATTTAATTGACAAAAGAATATACGAAAACTACAGGCTTTATCCTAATAATTTCATCGCACACGACTGGCTGTCAGGAACTTCCACATTCAAAAGCCATTATACAGAAGAAGATAAAAACATTTTCAAAGCGTATTGCGACAAGATTTTCTCGAAGCTTCACGAGGAACTCGGCAGCGAGGCGGAATCGCGCATCACAGAGATTCTACTCGGGATTTATTCGAATCCTGTGGAAAACAAAATTAACCTACATCGCTAATTCTCCCCATTTGTCCATCAAATTCTGAAGCTCTTCTTTTTTCTTGCTGTACGACCAATAGAAGTCGTCGTCGATTTTCACTTCAGGATGCGCTGTCGGGTCGGCCATGATCTCGTCAAGCGCGGCGAGCTCCTGCTCACGTTTCTCAATCTCCTCCTCCAACCTCTTGATTTCCTTTTCGATACGTTTCTTCTCGCGGTCATCTTTCTTCTTGGCCTCGTAGTCAATCTTGCTTTGCGAAACCTGAACCTCCTGCGGTTGTGACTTCTGTTTCCTGTTCAGGTCATCGAGTTCCTTGATGCGTTTCTCTTCAAGAAAATCGTAAATGTCGCCGATGTATTCCTTGATATGCGGTTTTTTAAATTCATAGACCTTGTTGGTCAGACCTTGCAGGAAGTCGCGGTCGTGCGACACAACTATCAGAGTACCATCGAATTGTATCAAAGCTGACTTCAGGATGTCCTTTGAAAGCATGTCAAGATGGTTTGTCGGCTCATCGAGGATCAGCAGGTTCGTCGGGAAGAGGAGCATCTTGGCGAGAGAGAGCCTCGCTTTCTCGCCGCCCGAAAGCACCTTCACTTTCTTTTCGATCGTCTCGCCGCTGAAGAGGAATGCGCCGAGCAGCGACTTCACCTTCACACGCATGTCGCCGGTCGCCACGTCGTCGAGAGTCTCAAAGACTGTCTTTTCCGGATCAAGCATATCTTGCTGGTTTTGAGCGTAATAGCCAATTTTCACTTCATGTCCGAGCTTCACCTCGCCTGTATAATCAAGGACACCGGCGATGATTTTCGACAGCGTTGACTTACCCTCGCCGTTGCGTCCGACGAAGGCAATTTTCTCGCCGCGCGGAATCAACAGATTGATATCGTTGAGGATACATTTCTCGTCATAGCATTTCCCGACATGATTCAGTTCGAGTGTCACCTTGCCGGAATGCGGCGCAGGCGGAAACTTGAAGTGCATCACCGACTTGTCGCGGTCGTCGATCTCAACGATGTCCATCCTTTCGAGCTGTTTCACGCGCGACTGCACCTGTTTCGCTTTCGTCGCCTTGTAACGGAACCGCTCGATGAACGCCTCGATGTCTTTTATCTCACGCTGCTGATTGTCGTACGCAGCCTTCTGCAAGTCGATGCGTTCCTCGCGACGCTCCACAAATTCGGTGTAAGCGCATTTGTAATCATAAATCTTTCCGCCGGAAATCTCTATCGTCCTTATCGTGATATGGTCGAGGAAGGCGCGGTCGTGCGACACCATGAAGATGGAGCCGTAATAACTCTTCAGATAACCTTCAAGCCACTGAATTGACTCAATGTCAAGATGATTCGTCGGCTCGTCGAGGAGAAGCATGTTAGGCTTCCTCAGCAGGATCTTGGCGAGTTCCACGCGCATCTGCCAGCCGTTGCTGAACTCGTTCATGGCGCGGCGCATATCGTCGTGGTCAAAGCCGAGGCCGACGAGGATACGCTCCGCCTCGCCTTCTATCGAATGCCCGCCAATCAGAGTGAGCCGCTCGTTCAGCGCACTCATCTTCTCACAAAGTTTCTGATAGCCAGCACTTTCGTAATCAGTGCGTTCCGACAGTTCTTCCTGAAGCTGCGCAAGCCGCTTCTCAATCTGATGATATTCGTCGAAAGCGGTCATCGTCTCATCGAGGACGGTCTTTGTGGAATGTATGTTTTTCTCCTGCGGGAGATAGCCGACGGTGACATCATCCGACATGACGACATTGCCGTGCGACGGCTGTTCGAGGCCGGCGATTATTTTAATGAGCGTGGTCTTTCCGGCGCCGTTTTTCCCGACGAGGCCGATGCGGTCTTTCTCACGAATCATGAAGTTGATGTCGGTGAAAAGGTCCTGACCGGTGAAATGTATCGAAAGATTCTGAATTGAGATCATAATAAAAACGATTTATATTCAATAGTATAGCTAAAAAAATGCATTAATTTCATTACCAACGAATTAAATTTTAGAGATCACCCACCACTCACATCGGACATTCTCTTGTGGGTACTCATGGAGCATATATTGTTTTAGTTCAAGCATATTCTAATCATTTGATAATTTCCCAGAAGCCACCATTATCAGGGCCGTTCCGTTTAACAATACCCCTGTCTTGTAGTTCCTTCATTCTCGTTGCAATCGTTTGCCGTGATTTCCCTATATGAGCAGCCATCTGTGTGGTTGTAATGAAATTATCAGACACTATCAATTCAATGATTTTTTTGTCTGTTTGTGTAAGGTTTCTGTAAAGTTTCTGTAAAGTTTCTGTAAAGTCGCACTTACGACCACCCTGCTCATCAATATCTTCTGCGTCATCTCCATTACTTACACAGACACCTTCGATTTCAACGACATTGAACTTTGGCAATGTAAGCACAAAACAGTCCCATGGAGTTGAGAAAGCTGGATCAAATCCCTCTTTATAACCTTCGTGTTCTTTATAGGCAGAGATAATCTTCTTAAAACCAGAGCCTCTACGCTCCATATACTTCAATCGGTTAAACACATCTGCCAGAACAGGGTTTCTTCGGCGAGAGGCCATTTTCATCACGTCCATGTCTTTGATGGAACCGCCGTCCATAAGTCCACCTGGCGAGAATATCTCAAGTCGATCATCATACATGTCAATGTGTATCTCACTTCCCAACTCCAGATAATTTCGATGAATGAGAGCGTTCACCAATCCTTCTTCCACGGCACGTTCCGGGTATTCTGGAAATTCAAGACGATTATCGGGGGTCTTGCGCCAAGCCTTCTTGGAGTTACGACGCACGAAGTCCATACCTGCTTGCAGGAGTGTAACCAAGCTGCCGCTGTATTCCTCATCGTCCAAGGCATCCATCACACCATTTGCCTTGTCCACACCATTCCAACGAGTGCAGAAAAGACGTGAATGACGCACAGGCGAGTAGTCAGCAAGGAGGGCACCGGCATTAGTGAGTTCGCCTTTCTCGTTGACGATGCCGAAGGATTCGTAGTCGCTGTCCTCAAACGAGCGGTTGGTGCGTTTGAAATATGTGGCACGCAAAACGGTGAATGCCATGTCCTCAAATCTCCAGCGAGACACTTGGCTGTCATACGACACATTGGAACCCTTCAGCACCAGCTCCTTATGTTTCGCCACACTTGCCACCACACTCTCATTACCCACACGCACAAAGGCTTGCATCTGTCCATCACCGATGTAATAATAAGGTGTCTGATCACCTGGCATTACATCGAGTATCACAAACTCCTTGTCCTCCCACTTAGCAAACGAGAGTTTGAAGTCGGGTATAGGGTCAATGTGGCTTTTGATAGTCTCGCTGATTTTTTCCGAGTCGTCTTTAGCATCAGCAAGTCCCAGCAATGTATCATCATCAGCGATGCCCCATACGAGTTTACCGCCGATACCATTGGCAAAAGCACTCACGCTCTTGCACCAGCTCTTCGGTTTCTTCACCTCTACAGCCTGCTTCTTATCGTATTCTGTTGCTTCGCCTATCAGTTGGCGGATGTCGAGTATTTCCATTGTATGTCGTTTAACTTTATTTCAATTAACTTCACGCCAGCATCATTTTCTGTCGCAAATGCTTATCAATCTTCACCTTCTCAACAAACCCATTCGGGAAGCAGAATTTCAGATGCTTACGGTCGGAAGTAGGCTTTACCTTGTGGATGATGCAGTGGTACGAGGGCAAAAGAATGATAATGTTCGATGTGTCGTTGTTCATGCTCTCGGTGAAGGAGATGATGCTAATAGAGCATAATACAAATGTTAAAAGTAGATTACTGATTCGTATGTCCATTCTTCCTTTCGTTTACTTCTTCCATGTATCCTGCAGTAATTATTCCCGAAGGTAAAGCGATAATAGCAATTCCAACGAGGGCTGAAATCATGCTTACCACTCTACCAATATCAGATATAGGATAGATGTCACCATATCCGACTGTGGTTAATGTGCATGTTGACCAATAAAGGGCATCAAAGAAATCGTCAAAGAACAGTTCTCCTGTTCCTGGGTTCATAGATTGCTCTACGTTGAACATGAACAATGCCGTAACAAATATGTAGAACAAGGCAAAGCCGACAACCGTCAACAGCACAGGGGCTTTCTTTCTGAACACCTCCATAACAATTTGTAGTGGTTCGTAATATTTGAACACCTTAGCGATACGGAGAATACGCAATAGACGCCATGTTCTTAGCACTCTTAGTGAGTCATTCACATAGCTGATTGCGGGAAGAATCGTTATGAGATCAATAATAGCAATCAAAGTAAAAGGATACATTACAAAAGCCCTTATACCACTTTTTCCGCTTCTAAGATCTGCTGTTGCCCAACGCATCAAATAATCGGCCACAAACAGAATTGTCACAACAGATTCTATTGTTGTGAAAACCGCATTATGACTACGAAACATCAGCGGAATAATGCTGACAACTATTGCCACCTGCATTATCCTATCATATATGTTAGAAATGAGATTGTTGTCCTCACTCAATTCTATTATCTCAAATATCTTCTTTCTCATCCTTTATTTTGCAAACACTATTATATTACCTATTTCGTCACAAGCAATTTATTAAAGGTGCAATTTGCCATCACTATTCTGTATGATGCCTTTATTAATTGCTTGATCAATGGCTATATTGAGAGCCTCATCGACCTTTGTACCTCTACGTGCAAATCCTAGTTTTTTTGCAGCGATGAGAGACAGGGAATCCATGTCTATGGAGAACTGCTCCCTTACAGATTCAATTACGACATTCGTTATCTCTACAAGTGGAATGTCAGTTACATCCCTGCCGCTATTAGGACGATAGTTTACGTATGAGTCAGCCGATTCCTTGTCCTTCCATATTGTTATACCTTTTCTGTCAGGGCATGTATAGAAACTTCTGTTGGCAATTTCTGTAAAGTCACGAATCATCGTTGGAGTAACACGGGCTTCACCTCTCATACTGCAAACCCTTCTGCAAAGTTGCATGAGAGTGATAGGCTGTTCTTTTTCGATGATACAGGCTGCTATGACTTCATTCTGAGACAGTTCGCTCTGATTAGGAATATACTCTACGTAGTCAATAGCATTTGTTGTTACATTCTTTTCTTCCTGCTGTGAGGCATCAAACTTCTTTGCAACGAACTTCTCTTCCACCACAGGAGCATTCTCTATCCTGTTAATGATACGTTTGATGACACGATCAGGGTTATTGAACCAGTCAATGCTCCATACACGCATCATCTGCCACTTCAGATTACCAAGAACGGAAGGTTGTACTATCTCACGGTCGCGTGTTGTCTGCGTGTTGTGATAGCCATCACCATCAAGCAGTATTCCGAGCGAGTAAATCTCAGGATTCTTCTTTGATGCGATGGCAACGTCCACCTTAAACTGCGAGCGACCTACACAAACTGAAGCATTGTATCCCTTTTCTTTTAAGGTTTCTGCTATCTGTTTGGCGATTACACTATCACCAGAAGATATCAGAGCATTCTCTGCCTGTATCAGAATATGTTGTTCTGCATATTCGAGGAAGTGTTTCAATCCCTCAACACCTTTAGCCTTTGAGCGCTTGAGGTCTATCTGTGTAGATTTCAGTGAGGAGAACACCATCATCTCTTGACGTGCACGACTCACTGCAACATTCAGTCTTCTCTCACCACCTTTGTTGTTGAGAGGTCCGAAATTCATTGAAACCTTACCATCCTTATCAGGACCATACCCGATTGAGAAGAGGATAATATCACGTTCATCACCCTGCACATTCTCTAGATTCTTGACGAATATCGGCTCATACAGAGCATCTGCTGCCTCACGGAGAGACTTGTCCTTATCTATTTTCTCCTGTAGCAGGTCCTCGATCAGGTTCTGCTGAACAACGCTAAAAGATATAATACCTATGCTATGCTTCTCTGAATCATCCATCTTCAAGCGACGAACGACCTCATTGACAATGGCATCTGCCTCAGCTTTGTTGCTACGCTTACCACCCTTATCGTACACACCATTTACGGGAACATACTGTACCTTCGTCTGTTTGTCATCAACAGAAGGGAATGTGATAAGGGATCCTTCGTAATACTCGTTGTTTGAGAATGCTATCAGCGATTCATGCTGTGAACGATAGTGCCAGTTAAGCTGTAGAGAAGGAATCTGAAGGGTGCGGCAATCCTCCAAAATGCTCTCCATATCATCGATGTCCGCTTCATCCTCGTTTACATTTGTTGAACTGAAGAAACTTGTAGGAGGCATCTGTTTAGGGTCGCCAACAACTATCAGGGCCTTGCCACGCGCAATAGCACCCACAGCCTCACTTGTAGGCATCTGTGAAGCTTCGTCGAATATGACGAGGTCAAACTTGTCCTGCGTCAGCGACAGATATTGTGCCACGGACATAGGACTCATGAGCATACAAGGGCATAGTTTCTTTATCAGCTCTGGTATCTGGTCAAGAAGGTCACGAATCGACGTTCCTCTACCACCGTTGCTTATGTTACGGCTTACGAGTCCAATCTCGCTACTGCTGCTTATGTTATCTGTAACATGAGGAACATTGTCAGCCAGACGTGTACATAGTTCCAATTCACTCAACTTCTGGAACTCTGCAGTCAGTTTCTTGTATAGAGAAACCGTATCATCGAATATCGCTCCCTCAAATGTTCTGAGTATAGAGTTCTCTGCAATCTTCTTCTGTGCAAGAGCCTTGAAGATTGTCTTTCTCACCATAGAAAGCACATCTGGGGCATTGACACGTTCTCTTTCGATAAGTTCAACCACTGCACCAAGGCCAACATTTTTCAGTTCCTTCCTATACACACACCACTGATACCAGTCGCGTATGCCAGAAAGGTTCTTGCTCCATGAAGACAATTTTGAAGACATATTGAGCAATTCTTCTTTTAAAGGAAGAATATCATCACTATATGTGGCATCAAAATACTTTGTGATAGCCTTCTGTGTATCAGCAATCTGTCTATGTAGCTTCATGTACTCTGCCAATGAAGAGATAAGTGAATCCACCTCGTTCTCAACTATATACTGATTGAATCCACGAAGTTTATTTAAGAATGCACGTTTAGCAAAGAACTTCGGTATGAACCATTTCGCCTTTGCCTTTCGCCATTCCGTATATAGTTCTTCAGCATCCTCTTTGAAGATTTCCGGAGTGTTGTTCTTCAACAGCTCATCACGTTTCTGGGAGGCAGTAATAAGCTGATCGTAATTCTTCTGTGCATCGCTGATGATCTGCAAAGCTGCATTCAATGATTCACGCAGTTTTGATTCTCCAGCTAGGTCGCCCTCTTCAATGCTCATGCCAAGCAAACTATTCTGTGAAGGCTGTCCGACAATACTCATCACAGATTCCAGACGTGCGCCAAGCAGATGCTCGTATCTCACCCACTCGTCTTTTGAGAAATTTTCGGTAAAGGAGTCAGAAAGGATGTCAACATCCATTGGCTTGCAGTCATCAAGCTCGTATCTGATGATGCAGTCGTACAGGGAGAAACCGTCTGCCCCCTTGTATTCATGAAGGGCTTCCATGTATTCAATCAGTTTCCTACGCTCTTCAAACAATGACTCTGACGTGTGGGCATATTCGCTTGGGCTTACGGTGTGCCTGACGTTGAGAGCCTTGGCTAACTGATCGAGAATATGACGCTTGGTGGCTTTGTTAGAGTGCATCTCCAAACAGAATGGATCTAGGCCGATTTTAGCTAGACGGCTCTGAACCACACTTAGTGCAGCCATCTTTTCTGCCACGAAAAGCACACGCTTTCCTTGGAAGAGAGCATTGGCAATGAGGTTCGTGATAGTCTGTGACTTACCTGTTCCTGGAGGTCCATACAAGATGAACGAATGTCCAAGACCAGCCTCGAATACCGCTGCCATTTGTGAAGAGTCAACAGGTACAGGCAACGCGAGCTGTTCAGGTTTCATTACCTTATCCTTCTCCTGCAGCGTCGCCTGCAATGGTTCCGGTTGCCATGTAAGACGTTGCTGCACAAGACTCTCTATCACCTTGTTCTCCATCAGTTCCTCACGATGGTTATGAATATCGTTCCACATCAAGAACTTGGAGAATGAGAATACACCAAGTATGCTTTCTTCCTCCACATCCCATCGTTTCTGATTCTTCAGAGCATCACGTATAATGGCGAATATCAGAGAAACGTCAACACCATGTTCATCCTTTGGCAGAGGGTCAAGACCAGAAATCTTTATGTCATAGTTCTGTCTTAGGAACTCTATCAGCGTCACGTTGAGCATTATATCCTCATCGTTCGTTCTAATATAGTACTGTCCCTTCTTATATACCATCTCCACAGGAAGCATAAGGATAGGAGCATAGCGAGGAGTTTCACTTCTTTCTGTCTCAAACCACCTCAATGCACCTATAGTGAGGAACAGGGAATTAGCACCAGTCTCTTCGATGGCATTTCGTGCAGCACGATAAATATTCTTTAGCGTATTCTTCGTTTCTAGTTCCGTTTGATAAGTATGAAGATAACGATGCTGTATGTCATTGCTTATCAGAGCCTGTAGCGCTGGATAAAGTTTTGATCGCACCAATCTTTCTTCCTGATCAAAGCGCATATCCACATTCGGTTTTTCTGCTATCAGGTATTCCTCACCATCCTGAAGATGATCTTCCAGTTTGTCAATATCAAATGATATAAACTGTATAGCTTTCTGTCTTAGGTACAGGTTAAGCATATTGTTTCGTAGCGAAAAATCCAACAGCTTACGTTCCCAGATATCCAACCTTGACAGTTCACGCTCAGAGCCGGCAACTTTCGAAAGGTCATAGCGAGAAGGTTCCTTAACATCGAGAACACACTCATCATGTTCCACGCCTTCAACGTCCTGCAACTCCCAATTGCCGTTATTCATGATTCTCTGCGGCATTGGACGTATTCCCTCCAGGCGACATCTACGAATGTCAATCATCATCTCAAATAGAGAGATGTCGGCAAGGTTTCGATTCGCAATTTTGATGGCTTCTTCAAAAGAAGTTTTCTCGTCTGTTATCTTCGTTGATTCCACAACAAGCATTTCTCCGATGCCGTTGGAGCATTTCTTCTCTACGTATGACACATCATCGCAAACACTGTACTGGCAACAGTCGTCCACAAGCCATACTGCAAGATACGCATGGCCTTTCTGTATAATGACAGCCGAATTAATGCCAATGGCCTCCAGCACACTCGCAAAGAGAATTGTCAGTTCGATGCAGTTACCGAGTTTTGAAGACAGCACTTGCTCTGGCAGAGTTATACGCTGACCGATAACCTCAAAGCTTGCTGGTAAAGAACGATATACAATATTCTCACTATGAAGGGCAGCATATACAGCTGCTATCTGTTTTACAACATCAGCGGTATTTCCGGACTGATATTCGGAAAGTGACGAGCTGCCAGTTATCTCCTTCAGAATCTTAGCTGCACTGAGCACCACTTTGTTGATGAGAGGATGGTTAGGTGTCACGAATGAGGCTAACGACTGTGGCAGAATGCTTGTGCCAAGCCATTGATCGTATGGCATCAATTCTATCTCGTAATCCTTTCTGAATATCTCCTTCTTTTGCTCAGGCGTATTTGCATCAGACCAAGCCACTATGGTAAACCAAGTCTTCACCTTCTCCGTAAGAGCCCCCATCATCTTAACTGACGGCTTCATGGAAAAACCGATCAGTCTTACTTCCTTTCCCTCTGGTAATAGTGGTATTATAGGAGTTATGGTAGTCTGAAAGTATTCGCCACTGCATTCCACACAAACGTCATTGATGTCGTTTTCTTTTGACAATAACAATGCAGACTCACAGATGTCTATGCCATTATTTATCAAGGCATAGTTCACGGATTTTATGTATTGAAGATTAAGTTCTATCATAATGATTGTTTTGTTAATCACCTATTGAAATTACAATTCCAAATACTAAATACTCGTATTTATTCAATGTATGAAATAATTCTTATCTTTTCCTTTTTTTGTTTGTAACCATCCAAAAACCAAAACACTATCTTTTTTTTTCTATGTAGACCAAGAGAGGTTGACGAGATGTTGTTTTGTTCATTTTGATTGTCTTTTTATTGCGTACTATTCAATCATCACCTCCCAGAAACCTCCTTTGTCAGGACCTACTCGGTTGAGGTATTTGCCACGCATTGCTGTGATGTTGGCACTGATAGCGGCTACACTAATGCCTACACATTTTGATAGTTCTTCTTTCGAAATGTACGGGTTGTTGATCATAAGTATAAGTATCTTCTTGCGGTTTTCTGTCAACTTATCGCCATTTCCCACGAAGTTTTCTGTCAACTTTTCTATCAACTTTTGATGATTTTCTATCAACCTTTCTATGACATCAGACACCTTTTCAGACACCCTATCTGCGTTTTCAGACACCTTTTCTTCGTTTTCTATGACTGTGTGCAACTGTCCGCTGGCAGGAATGTGCATGAGTAGGATGCGATTGTCCTGTCCCTCGTAATCCTTGCATGGAATGTACTCACAGCGTATTCGCACAGAAGGATTACAGAAATCGAAAGGAACACGGAGCAGGTCGTTGTGTCGTTTCTCGTTTCCATCAACACCCTCTATTCGGCGAGTTTTGTCGGACACACCAATTGCAATCGTGCCACCATCAGCATTTGCCATTGCCACAATAGGGACGGCCAATGCCTTTGGCTCTATCTGCACACTCTTACAGTCGAACGTTTGTCCTTCTTTCCGTGTTATTATGTCTTCTATCGTTAGCGCCATATTGCTGTTTTACTTGTTTCTTTATCTCAAAATCTTCAACTCTCCCGCCACTCGGCGTAGCTGTCTCTTGTCTCCTGTAGTCTGACACCATATAACTCAACATTTTGCGGCAACTTCGCTTTTATCCTTTCAGCGAAATCCGTCAGCATGTTCTCCGTCGTCGGCTGATAAGCAACGCAAACGATTTTATCGAAATTCTGCTTCGCACTCTCAACGAAATCTTCCGGCATATTCGTCCCGATGATGAAGGAATGGTCGAGACGCTCTACGACTTCCTCATTAACAATCCGCTTAAGGTCGTGAAAATCAATCACCATCCCATTTTTCGGATTTCCCGGTTCATCAACAGGCAAGCCTTTCACAGTGACCTGAAGTTCGTACGAATGGCCGTGGATGTTACGGCATTTGCCGTCGTAACCGGCCAAGGCGTGCGCCGCCTCGAAGTGGAATGTTTTCGTCAGATAGAACATTTCAGTTTGAAAGTTGAAAGTTTGTAAAGTTTGAAAGTTTATAAAGTTGAAAGTTTGAAAGTTGAAAAGTTATTTGGCAACTATCACTTTTCTCATCACCGACTTTCCGTTTTCAGAGATGACATTCAGGAAATAAATGCCGTCGTTGAAGCTGCTGACATCTATCGTTGAGGTCTCGTCAACAGCATTGAAGGTCAGAACTAATTGACCGACAGCGTTATACATATAAACCGCATCAATATTTTCTCCGCTGACGTTTATCGTCGATGTTGCCGGATTCGGCCACACGTTGACGCTCATCGTGACGTAGTCTTCACCGACGCTCCACGTCGCATCCCATATCATCTCGGCGTAATCCATGTTGTCGATGAACGGGTTACGGTTCCCCTGAATGTTGTAAGCCGCGTTGTTCCTGTCGATTTCCTTTTGGTCAACGGGGTCGTCGCGATGCCAGCGCAGAAGCATGTCCATCGCCCAGTCTTTGATCACCGACTTGTTTGTCATGTCCGACGTTTTCCAGCTGCCGTCTTCCTGATAATACCTGACGCTCACGTACATAAGCGTGCGTGCGATGTCACCTTTGTACTCGTCGATTGGCTCAAAGACAGTCCCGCTGAAGCCCGATGTCTTGCATTTCCCCAACTTCGAGCCGTTTTCGGAAGTCCACTCGGCGTTTCTCACCTCGCCGAAAGCGTAGTTGCTGCGTTTGCCGTTCACATAGCCGTCGGTCGGGATGACATGCAAGATGTCTGTTTTGTGATAGCTGTCATCGTTGGTCCACGACTGCGCCCAGAGATGCTCGCGGTTGTAGCAGTCGCCCTCGCCGCTGTAGTTTCCGCAGTTCTCGCCGAAGTCGTACTGGTAAGGCGGGGTTCCGCCCGGCACGTCCGAATAAATGTCCCAGACCTTGCCGTTCGGCTTCTTGTCGGTCTGCCTGTATGCATTCAGCAACTCCTTGTAACTCACGTGATTATCATTCTTGATGATGTTGTGAAGTGCCGTTTTCAATGCGCTTCCCGTCTTGCCTTCAGCGGAATTATAATAGCCCGCAGGTTGTGCCTCAAGTGCGAAAACGCAAAGCACCAACGAGGCTAAAAAGTATATTTTCTTCATTACAATGAAACTATTTTTCAATTTAAAATAACGTTATTATTCCGGCAGCCAGCATTGCCAAGGCAGCCAAAACATTTCCCAAACTGTTGATTAACAGCTTGATTTGTGAGAATTTCGTTCCGATTCCAATCAATCCCCAGATGACTCCGCAGCCGAAGATGTACATAGGCGTCATGTCTCCAAGCAAAGGCAGGAACGCCTCGTTCGACATCAGTCCGGCGATGAACGGGTTGACTCCCAGCGCGATGGCGAGGATCAGGAGATGTTTTTTCTTGTCAATCAAAAAAAGGTTCTTTCCGTTTTTGATTTTCAGCGTGTCGGTGATTGTCCTGAAGGCGATCATGAAACACAAGACGAGCACCACGATTTTCGCGATGCTGTCGAATTTCGGCATGAATGTTCCGCCGAGCAATCCGCCGAGGAAATAAAAAAGAGCCTGTCCGAATGCCAAGGCGCACACGAACAAGAAGTTACGTCCCCACTTGTTTTTCGTTTCCACGTTGAAAGCCGTCGAAGCCGTCTCTACGCAGAAAGTGAGGGCGACTATGAAAACAAGACTCAATGCCATAACTTTCGGGTTAAGAGAGCAGCGAGTAGAGTTAAGAGAAAACTTTACGGCTCTCTTAACTCTACTCTCTCATCTCTACTCTTTATTTGATTCTCTCGAGCTGCACTGTGAAGTGGCGCATGAGTTCGGCTTCCCAGGTGATGCGGACGCCGTGTGTGATGGTGTCGCGGCGTTCATAGACGTTCTTCAGGGCTGCCGCGATGACGTCCATGTGGTTGTTGGTATAGACGCGGCGCGGGATGCAGAGGCGCACGAAGTCGAGGCCGCCGAAACGGTTCTCGCGTGTGACCGGGTCGCGGTCGGCGAGCATGTAGCCGATCTCGCAGGCGCGGATGCCGGCTTCGAGATAAAGCTCGCATGTCAGCGTCTGGGCCGGGAACTCTTCCTTAGGCACGTTGACCAAGATCTTGTCGGCATCGACGAAGATGGCGTGACCGCCGGCAGGACGCTGGTAAGGGATGCCGTATTCATCGAGCTTGTCGGCCAAGTATTTCACTTGTTTGATACGTGTCTCCACCATGTCGAACTCGCAGTTCTCCTTCAGGCCGACCGCAAGAGCGTCCATGTCACGACCGTTCATGCCGCCGTAGGTGAGGAAGCCCTCGAACGGGATGCAGAACAGCTTGGCGCCTTCGTACCATTCTTTCTTGTTGGTGGCGATGAAACCGCCCATGTTGACGAGGCCGTCCTTCTTCGCGCTCATCGTCATGCTGTCGGCGTAGCTGAACATCTCCTTGGCGATCTCGGCGATCGACTTGTCGGCGTAGCCTTCCTCGCGTGTCTTGATGAAATAGGCGTTCTCAATGAAACGTGCGCTGTCCATATTGACCGGCACGCCGTATTTGTGGCAGAGCTCGCAGGTCTCGCGGATGTTCTTCATGCTGACCGGCTGGCCACCCACTGTGTTGTTGGTGACGGTGAGGACCATGAACGGCACGTTGCCTTTGTTCTCTTTCAGAACCTTCTCAAGGAGTTCGAGGCTGACGTTGCCTTTGAAAGGCAGTTCGAGCTGTGTGTCTTTCGCCTCCGGGATTGTGACGTCGATGGCGAAGGCCTTGCGGCTCTCGATGTGGCCTTTCGTGGTGTCGAAGTGGGCGTTGCCCGGGACGACCATGCCAGGTTTCACGAGGTATGAAAACAGCACGTTCTCGGCTGCGCGGCCCTGGTGTGTCGGGATGACGTAGTTGAAGCCCGTGATCTCGGTGATGGTGTCTTTCATGTGATAGAAACTGCGGGCGCCGCCGTAGCTCTCGTCGCCCATCATCATCGCCGACCACTGGCGGTCGCTCATCGCGCCGGTGCCAGAGTCTGTCAGCAAGTCGATGTAAACGTGATCCGACTTGAGCATGAACACGTTGTTGTGAGCCTCTTCCAACCACTTCGCACGCTCTTCGCGTGTGCTTTTCCTGATGGGTTCAACCATCTTAATTTTCCATGATTCTGCAAATGGTAATTCCATGATATTATGTTTTAAGTTATGTGTTTATTAATCTTTGAATCTTAAATTTTTAAATTTATAATTTTTGAATTTAAAAACGCGCAAAATTACGAAAGATTTTTGAATAAAAAAACAAAACATACTTCTTTTAATAAAAACCCAAAATAAAGCGGAAAAGCCGGCGAGGATTCTTCTCTGCCAACGTTGTAACCGCCGAGTTTCAGTGTTTGTTTCACAGTGTATTTTCTGAATAACTCAATCCACTTCCTCTGTTTTTTACGGAAATGTCTCTTCCTTGCGACCGCATTGGAGAGGAGCAATCCCTTTTTACGCATCCCTGCCTGTTCTTGCAGACTTATGTCAATTCCGCGGAGCAGAGACTGGATGAAAACCGAGAGCCCATAGCTGCGGCGAGGATAGAACTTTTTTTAGCAAAAGACAATCTGCACCGTGCTTCTGCTTCGCTGCTCGACGAAGACTGTCCTGCCAGCGATGAACTTCTCCTCTATGCCGTCTTTGTAATGGCGTATCGTGAACAGTTGCAAGCCCGCGTTGTACCTCACCTCAAACGACTGTTCAAGCGCGGCGATGAGGGCGTTGAGCTTGTGCTCGTTCTCATCGAAGCACACCGAGAGGTTCAGCGCAGAAGTCTGAATCATGTTGGAGTGGATATTCAGTTCGTTGAGCATGGCGAACAAGATGCCGAGGTTTTGCTCGTTCATGAACGAGTAGTCGCGCGGACGTATCGTGACGAGTGTCTGATTGTCTTTGACAATGAACGACGGCGCGTAGCTGATGAACTCCTCGCTGCCGTCGATGACGGTCGGCTCGAGGTCGGGGTTGAGGAAGCAGCGCACCTTCAGCGGGATGTTCTTGTTTTGCAGTGGTTTCATGGTTTTCGGGTGTAGCACCGTGGCGCCGTAGAAAGTCAGCTCGGTGGCCTCGGAATATGTGAGGTGTGGTATCTTCTCCGTCGTGACAAAACGTTTCGGGTCGGCGTTACGCACACCGTCAACGTCTTTCCACACCGACATCTCCTTCACGTCAAGCAGGTTGGCGAAGATGGCGGCGGTATAGTCGGAGCCTTCGCGTCCGAGGGTGGTGGTGACGGCTGGTTTGACGGATGAGGCGATGAAGCCCTGTGTCACGAGCAGGGTGCCGTCGTGGTCATCGCTGAGTTTCCCGATGCGGAGCCGGCTCTCGTCGAAATCGACATTGGCGGAGCGGAAGTTATGGTCGGTTATGATGTATTCGCGGGCGTCCAAGAGTGTGTTTTTCAGCCCGTTGTCGTTGAGATAAGCCGAGATGATCGTTGTCGAGAGCATCTCGCCGAAGCTCACCGTCTGGTCGTACTGACAGTCGTAGTCGTAACCAGTGGCCTGAAGATTTTCGTACAGATCCAGAAACAGGTTTGCAACTCTTTCAAACACAGGATGTTGTGGATTGCCGTCGAAGAGGTCGAGCATTATCTTCTCATGATATTCCATGAGGCTCTCCAGCGCGTTGATTTCCAAATGGCCATTGTTTTCACGGAAGTCTTTGAGGAGTTTTTCTATCGCGTTGGTCGTCTTACCCATCGCGGAGATGACGAGCAGCAGGTCGCTACAATCGTCATTATCAAGTATTTTCTTGATATTCCTGACGGCGTCAGCGTCTTTCACCGATGCGCCGCCGAACTTATATACCCTGTTAATCATCTTCAAAAATTACGGCTGCGAAGATACAAAAAAGTTTCGCACGATTTTTATCAAATTTTCCTGCATATATTGGTGGAAATATTTCAAAAATTTCCCTTCAAAAAACAAGAGGCGCCACTCTCCCGTGACGCCTCTCCTTTTTCTTTCGGAAGTCTTGATTACTTTATGAACTTTATGAACTTTCTGGCTCTTTAACTTTTCAACTAAAAAGTTATCTCGTCGCCTTTCTTGTTCAGGAAATTATATTGAAGCATGTGGAACGACTTCATCTCCTGTACGTGAATCCTCCTGTGGTATTTCCACGACCATCTCTTCGCCACTGAAACGAGGCCTTTTGTGAGATAGGCATACACGAACGGGTGCACCTGCACTGTGACTTCTTTCTCGTTCTGGTCGAGGAAGAGGTATCGGAGGCTGCTTTCTATCTCGTCGATGAACAGCATTGATGACTTAATCTTGCCTGTGCCGTTGCACACCGGGCATTTCTCCTGCACGGTGACTTCTGTCTCCGGGCGCACTCTCTGACGCGTAATCTGGATGAGTCCGAACTTCGTTGCGGGAAGTATGGTGTGCTTTGCGCGGTCCTTGGCCATCTCTTCGGAGAGTTTGTCGAACAGCAGCTTGCGGTTTTTCGCCTCGTGCATGTCGATGAAGTCAACGATGATGATGCCGCCCATGTCGCGGAGTCGCAGCTGTCGGGCTATCTCCACCGCCGACTCGAGGTTCACCGCCAGCGCGTTCTCCTCCTGAGAGTTGTCTTTGTTGAGGCGGTGTCCGCTGTTGACGTCGATGACATGCATGGCTTCGGTGTGTTCGATGATGAGATAGACGCCGTTTCTTATCGTCACCACCCTGCCGAACAGTCCTTTTATCTGCCGTGCGACGTTGTAATACTCGAAGATGGGCTCTTTGCCTTTGTAGAGTTTCACGATGTCCGACTTCTGCGGGGCGATGGTGGAGATGTAGCTTCTCACCTCTTCGTAAAGAGCCTGGTTGTCAACGGTGATGGCATTAAACGACTCATTGAGGATATCCCTGAGCATCGCTGAGGTACGGTCGAGCTCGCTGACGAGTTTCGCCGGCGCCTTGCTGCCATACATGGAGAAGGCCGCCTGCTCCCACTTCGCGAGGAGGTAACGCATGTCGGCGTTGAGTTCATCGACGGTCTTACCTTCGGCGACGGTGCGGATGATGACTCCGAAATTGTTCGGTTTGATGCTCTGAATCAGTCGTTTAAGACGTGAACGTTCTTCGTTGCTGCGTATTTTCTGTGACACCGACACGCGGTTGGCGAATGGTACGAGGACGATGTAACGTCCCGCGAACGAGATCTCCGCCGTGATGCGCGGGCCTTTGGTGTTGATAGGCTCCTTGGCTATCTGCACCGGAATCTGGTCGCCGGCCTGCAGGTAGTCGGAGATCTTGCCGGCCTTGTCCACATCCTGCCTGAGCTGGATCTTGTTCATCGTCGATTGGTTCGCCCTGCCCTCGTTGGCAATCTTCGCAAACTCCATCAGCGGGCGTATCTGCGGCCCGAGGTCCAAATAATGCAGGAATGCGTCCTTCTGACTGCCTATGTCAACAAAGGCCGCATTCAAGCCTGGCAATATCTTCTTGATGCGGCCGTAATACACGTCACCAACCGAGAAGCTGGTGTTGTTCTGCTCTTTCTGGAATTCGACAAGCTGCTTGTCTTCCAACAATACAATACTAACCTCTGAAACATCAGAACTGATGACAAGTTCTCTGTTGACTTCCGAAACTGTGTTTGTGTTGTCCATAATATTACAAAGGTTTGATTTTCAATTAAAACAATAACACAACATCGCCAACAATGTTGCGATGCTGTGTTACGTTCCGTGAGAAATAATCTCTTAGACTATTTCTTCTTATGTCTATCCTTTCTGAGGCGTTTTTTACGCTTGTGGGTGGACATTTTGTGCCTTTTATGTTTTTTACCGTTTGGCATAGTACAAAAAATTTAGATTCGATATTACTTGAGTTCGCCGAGGAATGTCTTGGCTGGCTTGAATGCCGGGATGCTGTGCTCAGGGATGATGATTGATTTACCTGCCTTGATGTTGCGGCCTTTCTTCGCCTTTCTGGTCTTCTTGATGAAGCTACCAAAACCTCTGAGGTAAACAGGTTCGTCAGCCTTGATGGATGTCTTGACGATGTCCATGAATGATTCAACAACGGCCTGTGCTGCGCCTTTTTCAACGCCAGTCTTTTCAGCGATCTTCGCTACGATTTCAGCTTTTGTCATGTCTTGAATATTTTAGTTTATAATTTGTTGATTTTTCAGGCTGCAAAAATAATACTTTTTTCACACACATTCACAAAAAATAATATTTTTTTTCATTCATTATCTGAAAGATACGTTTTCCGTATTTTAATAAAGGTGTTTGTCACTTTTTTTTTGAAAAAAACACGGTGACATCTTCAAAAAAACACTACTTTTGCACCTCAAACCACAGTTGATTATGGCAAGTTTAAACAAGGTTATACTGATTGGGAACCTCGGGAAGGACCCTGAAATCATATCTTTTGAGAACGGCACGAAGAAAATGACGGCGTCGCTGGCGACCAACGAGAGCTACCGCGACAAGGACGGCAACATCAAGGAGCAGACCGAATGGCACAACCTGGTCAGCTTCGGGCAGATAGCGCAGGACATCGCCGACCGCCGCCGCAACTACATCAAGGGCGACACGATGTATGTGGAAGGCCGCATCAAGACACGCCAATATGTCGATTCACAGAACATAACAAGAAGCGTCACAGAGATTGTCGTTGACAAGATGATGTGCCTCGGCAACAAACGCACGCCTCTCGACCCCAACGCCTCATACAACTCCTACGCCTCACAGCAATAATCCATGAACATCCTGACTATGACTCCTCTCAACGCCGAGACCGCGTTCTTCTTAGGACTGTCGTGGACCGCCGTCATCTGCCTCGCCATTCTGTGCCTGCTCCTCGTGTGCTCGGCACTCGCGTCGGGAAGCGAGACAGCGTTCTTCTCACTGCAACCCAACGACATCAACGAGTTGGAGAACTCGGAACGACATTCCGACCGACTCGTGCTCGAACTCAAGGAGAAACCCAAGACATTCCTCGCCACAGTGCTGATAACCAACAACCTGATAAACGTCACGATAACCATCTTCTCGACCTACATCATGTCGCTGATGTTCAACCTCGCGGCAAACCCCGTGTGGGCCTTCATCATCAACGTGGTGGTCGTCACATCGCTGCTGCTGATATTCGGCGAGATGGTGCCGAAAATCGTCGCGGCGAAAAACGCAAGGGCACTCGCCACAAGCCTCGCCCCAACCATTAAAGTGCTGATGGTCATCTTCAAGCCTCTCAGCTCAATCCTCGTCGGCTCGACAAAACTCATCGACAAACGCCTCGCACGGAGAAACGCCAACACACTGTCGGTCACCGACCTCACCACCGCCGTTGACCTCACCACCGCCGACGCCCTCGAAGAACGCTCCATGCTGCAAGGCATCGCCACATTCGGCGAGAAAGAAGTAAGCGACATCATGCAGCCGCGCGTCAGACTCTTCGCCATAAAACACAAAACCCCGTACAAACACCTCCTCGAACTCGTGGTGGAACACGGCTTCTCACGCATCCCCGTCTATGGCGACGACTTCGACGACATCCGCGGGATACTATACGTCAAAGACCTCCTGCCACACCTCGACACCGACGACTTTGAATGGCAGCCGCTGCTACGCCCGGCCTTCTTCGTGCCGGAAAACAAAAAGATAAACGACCTCTTCCAAGACTTCCGCGCCAAGAAGACTCATATCGCCATAGTCGTCGATGAATACGGCGGCACCTCAGGCCTCGTCACCATGGAAGACGTCCTCGAAGAAATCGTAGGCGACATCAGCGATGAGTTCGACACAGTGAACGACAACAAGAACTGCCGGAAAATCGACGACAAGACATACATCTTCCAAGCGCAGACAAGCCTCGTTGACTTCTGCAAGACAATGCAAATCAGCGACTTGTACTTCGATGAGGTGAAAGGCGAGTCGGACACCCTCGGCGGAATGATACTCGAGATGGAAGGCAGAATCCCAGAGGCCGGCTACTCCACATCGTTCGGCGACTTCACCTTCCAGATTGAAAAAGCCGACAAGAGGAGGATTATTGAGATTAGAATTAAGAGAGGAGAGTTAAAAGAGGAGAGTTAAGAGAGGAGAGTTAAGAGAGGAGAGTTAAAGGATAAAAGATAAGAGTTAAAAGAGAAATGAGAAGATGAAGGATATAAGAAATAATAGAATCAGGATTTTATCAGTCATTGTGATTGTAATCGTGTTGACGGCGTGCGGCGGCGGAAACCCGCAGCCGAAGCCAAGAGGTTATTTCCGCATCGACTTCCCTGAGAAACAATACGTCAGGCTCGACACGATGCGTTATTACAGCTTCGAGCACCCGACGTATTCGACAATCACGCCCGACCCGCACTCCCTGCACGAGAGAGACTGGGTCAACGTTGAGTTCCCGAGCTACAAAGGCACCGTGCACATCTCATACAAACACATCAATGACAACCTCGCGACATACCTCGAAGACGCATATACCCTGATCACCAAGCATATAAGCAAGGCCACGGGAATCCGCGACAGCCTCGTCATCAACCCCGAGAAAAAAGTCTATGGACTCGTGTATTTCCTTGAAGGTGAAGGCGTAGCGTCGCCGCTGCAATTCTACCTCACCGACAGCACAGAGCATTTCATGCGCGGCTCGCTGTACTTCAACATACCGCCGAACAACGACTCGCTGCAACCCGTCATCGACTTCATCACCGACGACGTGCGCCACATCATATCGACATTTGAATGGAAATAAAAATTGAAAAATAACACATAAAAACTAACAAAATGAGAAAATTGAACCTTATGCTATTGACAATCATGGTATTGTCATCATTTTCAGTCTCGGGACAGGAACAGAACTACGGCGGGATGATCTCGCAAAACAACGACGGCACATTTTTCTATATGCGCAGTTCGTTAGAGATGGTTTACATCGACGGCGGCTCGTTCCCGCAGAAAGACATCGTTGACAAGTCGTGGGAGAACTACATGGATCCGGCGAAAAACTTCCCGAACCAATACAACAAGCACTACGCCAACATCGGCAATGTCGTGTATAACGGCAAGAAAGATGTGACGGTCGCACAGATGACCACGATGATTTCCAACTACATAAATGAACAGCATCTCGCCAACAAGCTGGTTCAGCGTTGGTTCAACTACAACCCTCAGGGCAGTGTCAACTACGACATCGACAACCCTACCAACCCTGCTGCAAAGATTAACATGCAGACGGTTTTCGAGCGTGGTTTCTATAACGTCAACGCGGGCGACGAGAACCTTATGCTCAGTGGCCTGAAGCGCGAGCGAGAGGCGCAGATCAAAGACCTCTCGGTGAAGCTGCTCCCCTTCACCTTCATGACATTCACAAAACTCGACTTCTACGAGAACGAACCGGTGGCGCGAGCGATCCGCGACGCAGCGATAATCACGGCGAAGAATGTGCGTGACAATGCGATAAAAAACGGGGCGAACCCCAACACATCCAACATTATATGCGACCTCGCATGTCTCACGGCACAGTCGGTGTATGCAGCCACCAAAGACGGCTACACACTCCACTCCACCACATGGCTCTACCGCCTCGTCTGGGACCATAACACCGAGGCGTATTTCTACAAATACGTAATCGAAAATCCATCACTGCTCGAGACGAGCAACGAGTTCAAGATGGAATACATCGACTGTCAGGAGAACAAGAGCACCGTCATCATCTCGGCGACAAGGACCAAAGAACGGATCATCGACCTCACCGTGACACGAAACCTCAACAAGGTCTTCCGCGACCTCCAGCACCGCAACGACGTCTTCAAGGTCTGGACGCCTCTCTTAGACTTCTACAGCATGGTGAGCCCCAACCTCATGGCGCCAATCACCGTCGATGGTAAAAACATCACCGCGGAGATAGGCACACAGGAAGGACTGCGCGGCGGCGAGCGATTCTCTGTCGTCGATGAAGACGGCAACTTCTACGGCTTCATCGAGGCGAAAAAAGGCATGGTGTGGGACAACGCCATCGTCGAAGGCGGCGACGACGCCCGCTATTACGTGCCTCAACTCGACAAGAAAGGACAACACGTAACGACAACGACATTCAAAGGCAAAGCCAAGAAACTCAGGACAGGCCTTCTCCTCTGCGACCCCAAGGCACCAAAGAAAATGCGCGTGGCAGCACGCATCGGGACAAAAGAAGACGTCGATGGCGGCGACAGATTCTTCGTGTATGTCTATGACGCAAACACAAAGACACTGAAGAAGGCAGGCGCCGTCACCGCCGTCAAAGGCAAAGTATGGGATAATATGTACTACAATTCCGGAAAGGAAAACGGCACAAACGGCAACACACTGAAACAGAGAGACAAAGACGGACTGCGTACCACCGAGACACTCTTCAAAGGCTCCTGCAAAATCCAACCCGGCATGTTCATCAGACGCGCCAAGTAGTTTTTCGGAATTTTTTTGACGGTTTTATCATTTTTTTGTGTACCTTTGCACGCTTAAAAAAGTTAATCGAATGTAGAATTTAGCAAAAAGTTCGTAAAGTTGGAAAGTTCATAAAGTTTGGAGGCGGATAGTCCTCTTAACTTTCTTTCAAACTTTCAACTCAGAAAGGGGTAAGGCAATGATTGAAACATTGAAAATCGGCTCGCTGAAATGGCGGCACATCACAAATCCTGACGAGGATGATTTTAAGTTCCTGAGAGAGACATTTCATTTCCACCCCTTGGACATCGAAGACTGTAAGTCGGTCAACCAACGTCCGAAAATAGACATCTACGACGATTATTACTTCCTGATTCTGCAATACCCGAACTTCGACCGCCAGAACAAGTTCATCAAGACCAAAGAGGTGAAGTTCTTCTGGGGCAAGGATTACATCATCACACTCGAGAAGTCGCCCTGGTACGTGAGCCAGCTCTTCAACGAATACGAGGAGCGCGACATGGATGAACTCGAAGAGAACCTCAAGACCTCCGACATCCTGCTTTACCGTATCTTCGAGAAGCTGATGATGGAGTCGCTCTATCTCCTGAAGAAAGTCGGACTCGACCTCGAGCTTATAAACCGCGAGCTGTTCGGCTCCAAACAGGTCAAGATCATCGAGCGAATCAGCGTGACACGAAAGAACATCATCACGATAAACACTATCTTCAAGCCGCAGCTGAGAGTGTTCCACTCATTCGAGACAGGACAGATCAGAGGCTTCGGCGACCTCGAATACATGGAAGACTACTGGGGCAACATCCTCGACTACTACCAGAAGGTGTGGGACATGACCGAGGACTACGAAGACCTGATTGAGGGACTGTCGAAGACCTTCGACTCGATGCAGGGCAACAAGACCAACGAGATTATGAAGATTCTCACATTGATGTCGTCAATAATACTTCCTCTGACGTTTGTCACCGGCCTTTTCGGAATGAATGTGGTGTTCCCGTTCATCCCCGAAGGCTCCACAACGGCGTTGTGGGTCATCATCGGCGTGATGGTCGTGATGGGCGCAGGTCTGACACTGTTCTTCCGCCACCGCAAGTGGTGGTTCTGAGTTTAATAGAGTAAAGTTAAAAGAGTAAAGTTAAAAGAGGCTGGCGCACGACAGTAGGACTCAACCATTGTGCGACAGCCTCTTTACTCTTTACTCTTTACTCTCTAATCTTTTAACTCTACTCTATGACGAAGCTGTTGCACTCTACGTGGTAGAAGTGAATCGGCTCGCCGTTGTTGGCCTCGATTCTCGCGCGGAGCTGTTTGATTTGAGCGATTTCCTGGTTCTCGGCCTGCTCATCGACTTCGAGGCCCGCGGCTTTGGCTTCCGTGCCGCAGTGCTCCTCTTCCGTCAGCTGTCCTTCTTCTATGGCTTTCATGACCTCGGCCTCCCATTCATCAAGATATTCGTTGTCGATGGTCTGGGTGATCTTCACCGTCCCGTTCACCGTGTATGTCTTGCCAATGGTCTCCTTGTCGAAAGGTTTCATCTCGGGGTTGGTGAACACTGTCACCATGGCGTCGCCGCCTTCGGGCGACACGAGGAAGAGTTTCCTTCCGCTGTGGCTACAGA
>X431_Quagga__coassemble_29_pt1 | contig 39962 bp, 31 predicted proteins | sample X431_Quagga__metabat2_low_PE_006 | metagenome-assembled genome bin X431_Quagga
TCGGCTGCAAAGTTATGAAAATATTTGACATGAGAGAGCATTTTATGCCGTGATGAATTTGTAAAGTATTAAAAATCTGTTGTTTATATCAAAAAATTAATGATTTTATGAAATAAAACGATGATTGATGAAAAAATCATATCTTTGCACCTAAATTGTTATTAGAAAGTTCGACACATTGATGAGAAATTTTTTAGTTAAGATATTTGATAAGTTTCTTGACTGGCTTATATTCTGTTTGGTGCATCTGCTTTTCAGGCCCAAGGTCTATTATGTCAATAGATTAAAAAAGAAAGAGCTGTTTAAGGAGCCGACCATGATTGTCAGTCATCATATAGCTCATTATGACGGACTTACTATCGGTTCGGTGTTTCATAAGACATCGATATGTCACATGGCGGCCAAAGACCGTTTCGCACAGAAAGGGCTTGCATTTTTCTTCCGGCATCTTAATGTGATACCCATTGACCGTCAGCAACTTGACACGAGTTGGATATATCAAGCCTTGGACAAGTTGAAGCGTCAGAAAGAGATGGTGGCGATATATCCGGAAGGGTTGAGGAGTGAGACCGGCGAGATTCTTCCTTTCCATTCGGGGATCACGACGATAGCGACTCTTGCGCAGGTGCCTTTGGTGATGATTTACATCGAGGGGCCTTACACTTGGCTGATTGGCAATCGCGTTAAACTGTATGTCAGTGAGCCGTTCCGACTTGATCCTCCGCTGAACGGGATGAATGCGGACTATATCAACGAACAGACCATCAGACTTCACGACAAGATGGTTGAGATGCAAAATGAATTTAATAACCTAAAATAACAATTATGAAAAACAAAAACTACTTCTATGAAATGATTCCCGCCGACGAGATGGCGAGACTTCAGTATGTGCCGACGATACCGCAGCTTCTTGAGAAAATGAAGAACGAATATTCCGCGTTGCCGGCAGTGTCGGACATGACCACGACATTTACATACGCAGAGTTTTACGAGCGTATCGGCTGCCGCCGCACATTGATCAACGGCCTTGGTCTCAGGAAAGGCGCGAAGATAGCGGTGTGGGACCGTAACTCGGTCGATGCAATGGAGCTTTATCTTGCCATAACGTCAGCTGGTTATGTGACAGTGATGTTGCCTGCAACGTTGCAGGAGATGCAGATGCTCGGCTCGTTGAAGAAATTTGACGTCGAGGCGATGTTCGTGCGTGAGGAGTTCCGTCCGATGTGCGAAAAGGTTCAGGTCAAGATGTTGTCAACAAAAGAGATTGCCGGCACATTCACGCCAAGTGCAGAGGTAAAGAAGGAAGATCTTGCAAGCATCTTCTTCACCGGCGGCACGACAGGGATGCCTAAGGGTGTGATGTTGAGCCATGGCAATATGATGCGCGGCGCGTTCAACGGTATGTTCATGCCATCGAGCGTCATCGGCAACCAGCGTTATATCGCATTCCTGCCTTTCTCGCATATCTTCGGCATCGTCAGAGGTCTGCTCGCATGCTTCTTCACTGGCTCGCTCGTATATAGCTGCGAAGACATGAAAGCCGGCATCGGCACGCTGCCGAGAATAAAGCCCACTTGCCTCGTACTCGTCCCAGGCCTCTGCGAGATATTGCTCGGCCTCGCCAAGATGTACGGACCGCAGTTCCTCGGTGGCGAACTGAAACTCATAATCGCCGGTGCCGCCAATGTCCCGCCAGTACTCATCAAGGCATTTAAAGATTTGAACATCAGATTGTTAGGCGGTTATGGACTTACCGAGTCTTCCAACCTCGTTTCTGGCAACGCAAATGTCGAGGAATATCCGGAGTCAGTCGGTCCGGCATATCCCGAACAGGAATATAAGTTCGTCAACGGCGAGCTTTGGATCAAGGGCGACCACGTGATGATGGGTTACTACAATGATCCTGAGGCTACTGCCGCGACAATGGAGGACGGATGGCTTAAGACAGGCGACTTGGTGCATGAGGATGAAAACGGGTACCTTTATATAGACGGCAGAATCAAGAACATCATCGTGCTGAAGAACGGTGAAAACGTGCTGCCCGAGTCGATAGAAGAGAAGTTCTATATGAATCAGTTCGTCCGCGACTGTCTTGTCAAACCTACAACAATAAATGGCGACGAAGTCATTGGCATTGAGATACTTCCACGTATGGAGATGTTCAAAGACGCAACGCCTGAGATGATACAGAAGACCCTCCAGAATGTTGTTGATGAGGTGAACAAGGAACTGCCTCCATTCGCACGCGTGATTACGATGAAGGTGCGCACCGAGGACTTCAAACGCACAGGTTCACTTAAAGTTGACAGAAGAAATTCATAGTTATGGTTTTAGACAGATTAAAAAAGATTTTTGCAAACGTGATGCCTAATGTCAATGTTGACAATATCACGTTGGACACGCAGCTTCAGCAGGATTTGGGTATTAACTCTTTGTCGATGTTACTGTTGGCGTTGGCTATTGAGCAAGAGTTCGATTTCCGTTTTGAGACGGTGAACCCATTTAAGACAGTGGGGGAGGTCGTCGCTTACATCGAAGGCAAAAATGCAAAACAAATAAAAGCCTGAATCTTTTCAAAAAAATGACTGGCAGAAATTCTGTCAGTCATTTTTATTATGAATTGAAGTGATTGTTACTCATTGACTTTCGCGATATATGCGAGGAGGTCGCACACTCTTCTTGAGTAGCCCATTTCGTTGTCGTACCACGCCACCACTTTCACGAATTTCTCGTTGAGTGCGAGGCCGGCCTGCTGGTCGAATATCGAAGAATGGATGTCATCGACGAAGTCGGTTGAAACGAGCTGGTCGTCGGTGTATCCGAGAATCCCCTTGAGGTCGCCTTCTTCAGAAGCCTTCTTCATCGCGGCGCATATCTCTTCGTATGTGGCAGGTTTCTTCAGGACTGCTGTCAGGTCAACGACCGACACGTCTGTCGTGGGCACGCGGTATGAAGTGCCGGTGAGTTTGCCGTTGAGTTCAGGGATGACTTTGCCGACTGCCTTTGCAGCGCCTGTGGTTGAAGGGATGATGTTGCTGAAAGCGGCACGGCCACCACGCCAGTCTCTGATTGAGTTGCCGTCAACGGTTCTCTGTTTTGCCGTGACAGCGTGTATTGTGGCCATCAGTCCCATCTCGATTCCCCAGTTGTCGTTGAGGACCTTCGCGATAGGGGCGAGGCAGTTTGTGGTGCATGAGGCGTTCGATACGAATTGCGTGCCTTTCTTGTAAGTCTTGTGGTTTACGCCATAGACGAACATCGGGGTGTCGTCCTTTGAAGGTGCCGACATGATGACGTATTTTGCGCCGGCGTCGAGATGTGCCTGGCATTTCTCCTTTGTCAGGAATAAGCCTGTCGATTCGAGTACGTAGTCGGCACCGAGCTTGCCCCACGGGATGTTTGCCGGGTCTTTCTCGGCGAAAATCTTCACGTCTCTGCCGTTGACTGTCATGATGTTCTTCTCCATGTCATAGTCAATGGTACCATTAAATCTTCCGTGTACTGAATCGTATCTCGCGTTATATGCAAGATAATCAAGAGGTTGAATGTCGTTGATTCCTACAACTTCGATATCGCCACGCTGTTCAGCGACTCTCATGGCAAGGCGGCCAATTCTTCCGAAGCCGTTGATGCCTAATCTAATTTTCTTCATTTTTTATAGTATTATATGTCAATAAAAATTCGGCAAAATTACATATTTTTGTCGAGTGTATAACATCGGAATGAAAAAAAAGTTCATAAAGTTTGTGGTAAAGCGTTGAAAAGTAGAGATAAGAGAGTCTGGCGCACGATGTCTGCCATGCAATTAGTGTTATTCGTGAAGTTCGTGGGAGAAAATCTTCGTGGTGACAAAAAATGCGGGACACCTTGCAATGTTCCGCATTTTCATTATGTGAAAGCTTCTGCGCTCTCTTGACTATTCGAGTGTGTGGATCACGAGGCCTGAACGGAGTTTCGGCTCGAACCATGTTGTCTTAGGTGGCATGATGTTGCCGCTGTCGGCGATGTCGATGATCTGTTTCATTGAGACAGGGTACATCGCGAATGCGACTTTCATCTCGCCGCTGTCAACGCGACGTTTCAGTTCGCCGAGACCGCGGATGCCGCCGACGAAGTCGATGCGCTTGTCGGTACGGAGATCCTTGATGCCGAGGATGTTGTCGAGGACGTTGTCGCTCAAAATCTTGACGTCGAGGACGCCAATCGGGTCGTTGTCGTTGTATGTGCCGGGTTTCGCGCTCATCTTGTACCAGTGGCCGTCGAGATACGTGCTGTGCTCGTGGAGCTTGGCCGGCTTGTAGATCTCCGTGCCCATGTCTTCGACGACGTATGTCTTGCCGAGTGCCGCGATGAAGTCAGCCTTGCTGAGGCCGTTGAGGTCTTTCACGACGCGGTTGTAGTCGATGACTTTCAGCTGGTTGTCGGGGAAGATTACTGTCATGAAGAAGTTGTATTCCTCCTTGCCTGTGTGGTGCGGGTTGTTCTCTTTCTTCTCCTGTCCCACGAGGGCTGCCGCTGCGCTGCGGTGGTGACCGTCGGCGATGTACATGGCCGGGACCTTGGTGGCGAAGAGCTCGACGAGGCGGGCGATGGTGGCCTTGTCGTCGATGGTCCAGAAACGATGGCCGAAGCCGTCTTCCTTGGCGATGAAGTCGTAAATCGGCTTCTGGTGGCGGACGATGTTATCGACGATGGCGTCGATCTCGTTCACCGCGGGATATGCGAAGAACACCGGCTCGACGTTGGCGTTGGTGATGCGGACGTGTTTCATGCGGTCCTCTTCCTTGTCCTTACGTGTGAGCTCGTGTTTCTTGATGACCTTATTAATATAGTCTTCGCTCCATGCGCAGGCGACGATGCCGTACTGCCAGTGTGCGTCGGCTTCTTTCGGGTTCATGCTCTGGGCGTAGATGTAAAGTTTCTCCTCTTCGTCCTGGACGAGCCATCCGTAGTCTTTGAATGCGTTGAAGTTCTCGACGACTTTGATGTAAGTCTCGAGGTCGCTGTCTTTGTGGCCTGCCGGAAGGTCGATTTCGGCTTTTGTCACGTGGAGAAGGCTGTACGGGTTGCCCTTGCATTCCTCGCGTGCTTCCTCTGTGTTCAGAACGTCGTATGGTCTCGACGCGAGCTTCTCGGCGATGTCAACTGTCGGACGATAGCCTTTGAATGGTTTGATAACTGACATATCTGTTAAGTTTTTAGAGTTGAGAGTGGAGTGTGGAATTGAATAGATTCAACCCCGAACACTCCACTCTTAAAACTGAAATTATTTGTTGACCTGGAATTTCGTGCAACCGTCTTTGAAGAATCCGACGATCTGGCGTGCTGCTGCGAGACCCGCGTTGAGGTTGGCCTCGGCTGTCTCGGCGCCCTGTTTCTTAGGTGTCGCGAAGAAACGCGGGGCGAACTGCGCCAATGTCTCAGCGTTCACCGGAGCGATGTCGGTCACATACTTGAAGTCGGTGCGTTCGGCGAGCATCTTCTCCATGTCGGCCTCGTTGATGACTTCCTTGCGGGCTGTGTTGACCAAGCAGCCACCCTTCGGCATTCTTGAAAGAAGACCGTAGTTGATGCTGTTCTTTGTCTGGTCGTTTGCCGGGATGTGCAACGAGATGTAGTCGCAGTTTGCGTAGAGTTCCTCAAGTGTTGCAGGGACTTTCACGCCTTCAGCTTCCATCTTCTCGGTCGGGACGAACGGGTCGTAGGCCCAGACTTCCATACCGAATGCCTTTGCCTTTTCGGCGACGAGGCGGCCGACGTTGCCGTAAGCCTGGATACCGATCTTCTTGCCCTTAAGCTCTGAACCTGTGCCTGGCTTGAAAGTGTTGCGTGCCATATAGACCATGAGGCCGATGGCGAGCTCTGCCACTGCGTTTGAGTTCTGGCCTGGTGTGTTCATCGCGACGATGCCTCTTGCTGTGCAGGCTGCGAGGTCGAGGTTGTCGAAACCTGCGCCGGCGCGGACGACGATCTTCAGGTTCTTTGCGTGGTCGATGACTTCCTTCGTCACCTTGTCGGAACGGACGATGAGAGCGTCGGCGTCAGCCACTGCATCGTAGAACTGCTGCACGTCTGTGTATTTCTCGAGTTTCGCGAAGCTGTAACCTGCTTCTTCAACTATTTTCTGGATACCATTGACAGCCGATGCTGAGAATGGCTTTTCTGTTGCTACTAATACTTTCATTTTTTCTTTTTTTTAATGTGAAATTTTGAGAGTTGAGAGTGAAGTCGATATTGAAAAATAACTTCACTCTTAACTCTTCACTCTCAGAACTTTATTGTTATTTGTTGGCTTTTTCGAAGTCCTGCATGCACTGGACGAGTGCTTCGACTGACTCGATCGGGCAGGCGTTGTACAACGAGGCGCGGAAGCCGCCGACTGAACGGTGACCCTTGATGCCGACCATGCCGCGTTCCTTCGCGAATGCCATGAATGCATCCTGGAGGTCCTCACGGCCTTCTGCCATGACCCAGCAGTGGTTCATGATTGAACGTGAGTCTTTCTCGGCTGTGCCGCGGAACATGCTGTTGCGGTCGATTTCCTCGTAAAGCATGTTCGACTTCTTCATGTTGATCTCGTGCATCTTCTCGACGCCGCCGAGGTTCTTCACCCATGTTAATGTCTCGTGCATGACGAAGATAGGAAGTACCGGAGGTGTGTTGAACATCGAAACGTCTGCCGGCTTGTCGGCTGGCATGTGTGTGAGGTAGTTCACCATTGTCGGAAGCGGGTTCATGTATGCGCGCTCGCCGATGTTGCCGAGGAGGTCTTTGCGGACGATGACGAATGTCACACCGGCAGGACCGACGTTCTTCTGGGCGCCGCCGAAGATGAGACCGTACTTCTTCACGTCAACAGGACGGCTCATGATGTCTGATGACATGTCAGCGACCAATGTGATAGGGCAGTCCATGTCTTCCTTGATCTCTGTGCCGTAGATTGTGTTGTTTGTGGTGATGTGGAAGTAGTCGGCGTCTGTAGGGATTGTATAACCTTTCGGAATGTATGTGTAGTTCTTGTCTTCTGATGATGCAACGACTTCAACCTTACCGAACAATTTGGCTTCTTTGATGGCTTTCTTTGCCCAAACGCCTGTCTGGAGGTAAGCAGCCTTTGTCTTCATCAAGTTTGCAGGGACTGTGAAGAACTGCGTGCTTGCACCGCCGCCGAGGAAGAGGACTTCGTATTCGGCAGGAATGTTGAGAAGCTCACGCCAGAGCTGACGGGTCTCTTCCATCACGCGCTCCCAACCTGGAGTGCGGTGTGAAATCTCCATCAAACCGATGCCTGTGTTGTCGAAATTGCGAATTGCGTTGATTGTTGATTCAACGGCTTCTTTTGGAAGGACACATGGTCCAGCATTGAAATTGTGTTTCATTACTTTTTATTTTAAAGTTATTATTATTTTAAATTATTTTAATATGTTGATTCTCAATATATTCTCTCCTCTCTCCTCTCTCCTCTCTCCTCTTTTTTAAACGTTGCAAAGTTAATAAATTAAATTGATATTACAACCAAAAGAAAAATTTTGTTTTTTTGCAAAAAAATATAGGAGCTGAATTCTGATGAGAGATCGAGAAAAATTGTTGAGAGTGATTAACTCATTGAATATAAATGAGATATACAATGATGAAATAATTCGTAAGTCCATATATAATAATGTGTGGTTCACCGAGAGGAATATTTCAGATGCGGTTGCCGAGGTGAAAAGACTTACGGAGATGGGGAGTATGAGCGGGATCGCAGCGTTGTTCCCCGAAAATAAACGCAGTCCCAAGGAGGTGGCAGTCGTGCTTTCGGGCGACACTCCGCTTGAAAATTTCCGTGATTTTCTTTACATACTCATTTCCGGCAATTGTTTCGCGGGCAAGATTTCTCATGACGACCCGTTTCTCCTCAAGGCTTACGCCGATGCGCTCCTCGCTGCCATGCCCGAACTGAAGCCGGATGTCTGTTTCGTCGACCACCCGATCGCGGGCTTTGATGCGATTATCTTGAACGACAACGAGAATAACTCGGCTCTGAAAGAGTATTTTTCAAACATTCCACACCTTTTCCGACATAGGAGTCTTGGCTTGTATCTTCTGAAAGGTGATGAGAAACAATTTGATTTAGAAGAACTTGCATACAAATGCCTGATTAATTTCGGCAGAGGCGAACATTCAGTCAGAAATATTTTTGTCCCGAAGAATTATGATTTCCAACTGCTGCTGTCAGCTTTCGCGAAATGGGATGACGTGAAAAACCACGCACGCTACTTCAATAACTACGAATACCGCAAGTCGATATGCCTTCTCGGAAAGACGCAACATTTCGACACAGGCTTCATGATTCTCCGCCAAAGCGATGAAATGAACCCCAATGTGTCAGAGATTTTTTATCATGAATATGAATCTTTGTCAGAAATGCTGACAATTTTTCAGAAAAAAGTGGACGATTATGACATTGTAAGTTTTTTGCAGAATTTATAATGTATTGATAATCAATAAAATGAAAAATTTTAAAAAAATTTTTGAAAAATGATTTTTGTATAACAAAAAGTTGTATTTTTGCGGCTCGAAATAAGGGAAAATTATACACGAAATGAAAAAAGATATACATCCAAAGAATTATCGTCTTGTAGTATTCAAAGACATGTCGAATGACTACGCATTCATGTCACGTTCAACAATCAACACCAAGGAAACAATTGTTTGGGAAGACGGAAACGAATATCCATTGGTGAAGCTCGAAATTTCAAACACATCACACCCGTTCTACACAGGCAAGATGAAACTTGTTGACACCGCAGGTCGCGTTGATAAGTTCAACAACAAGTACAAGAAATTTCAGGAAGCAAGAAAAAAATAATCTCAGAATAGGTTTGTTAAATTTTTCATAATGAAGTTTTTGCCCTTGCCAGAGATGACAAGGGCTTTTTTGGCACGATATTTGCCAACGCGGAGCGAAAAATAGAAACGTTTTTATGGACAACCAGATTAATCCGGATATAATTTTCAGTGACATTGTTGAGAGTGACGGCGAGTTCATCCCGCTTTTTTCCCCCGAAGACGAGAAACGGATGAATGAAGAGCAGATGCCTGACGAACTCCCGATAATGCCTCTCAGGAACGCGGTTCTTTTCCCGGGCGTGGTGATCCCGATCACCGTCGGACGCAGCAAAACCATCAAACTCATCAAGGAAGCGTATAAAAATCATCTCGACATCGGTGTCATCGCGCAGCGCGATGCGAAAGTCGAGGAACCACAGCAAGGCGACCTGTTTGAGATAGGCACCGTCGCTCAGGTTATGAAGACCTTACAGATGCCCGACGGGAATACAACCGTCATCATTCAGGGCAAACGCCGCTTCAGACTTGAAGAACTCACATTGACAGAACCGTATCTTTGGGGTAAGGTGTCGCCATACGGCGAGGTGAGGAGCATACCGCGCGACCGACAGTTCAAAGCCCTGATTCAGAGCATCAAAGACATGTCGGTGCAGATTATGCAGAAATCAGCCAACATGCCGTTTGAGGCGACTTTCGCCATAAAAAACATCGAAAGTCCGTGGTTTATGGTCAATTTCATCGCCAGCAATATTATCGCAGACATGGAAGCGCGTCAGAAACTGTTGGAAATCAATGATATAACGGAGTTTGCAACGGCCCTCCTGCAATTACTCACCAATGAACTTCAAATGGTCGAACTGAAACAACAGATTCAGACTAAGGTGAGAGTTGATATGGACAAGCAGCAGCGCGAATATTTCCTCAACCAACAACTACGTACCATTCAGGAAGAACTCGGCGGGACACCTAACGAACAGGATGTAAAGGGGCTGACGGAAAAAGCCGCAAAGAAGAAATGGAGCAAGGAGGTGGCTGACGTGTTTCAAAAAGAACTCCAGAAACTCCAGCGTATCAATCCGCAGGCAGCCGACTACGGCGTCCAACACAATTATCTCGAATACCTCGTTGAACTGCCGTGGAACGAATACTCAAAAGACAATTTCGACCTTGAACACGCGCAGAAGGTACTCGACAAAGACCACTTCGGCCTTGACAAAATCAAAGACAGAATAATCGAGCACCTCGCCGTTCTGAAACTGAAGAACGACATGAAGGCGCCTATCCTCTGCCTCGTCGGACCTCCCGGTGTGGGCAAGACATCGCTCGGGAAGTCGATAGCCAAAGCATTGGGACGCAAATACATACGCATGTCGCTCGGCGGAGTCCGCGACGAATCGGAACTCCGCGGACACCGTAAGACGTACATCGGTGCGATGCCAGGCAGGATAATACAGAACCTGAAGAAAGCCAAATCGTCGAATCCTGTTTTTATCTTAGATGAGATTGACAAGGTCAGCAGCAACAACATCAGCGGCGACCCGCAGGCCGCTCTGCTCGAAATCCTTGACCCTGAACAGAATAGCACATTCAACGATAACTTCATCGAACTCGATTTCGACCTCTCGAAGGTGATGTTCATCGCCACGGCGAACAACCTTCAGACGATTCATCCGGCATTGCGTGACCGTATGGAAATCATCGACCTGAACGGCTATCTGCGCGAGGAGAAATATGAAATCGCGAAACGGCATCTTGTGCCGAAGCAGTTGAAGGAACACGGCTTGAAGGCGAAGGACGTGCAGTTCTCCGAAGAGATGATTTACAAGATAATCGACGACTACACGCGTGAGGCGGGTGTCCGTTCCCTTGAGCGTAAAATCGCCGCCATCATCCGCAAGAAAGCCAAGGCCATCGTCATGGGCGGCGATTATGACAGGAAAGTCACCGCCGAAGACCTTAAGAAAGCCCTCGGTGTCCCGATGCATCACGATGAGGAGGAGGTGAGACACACGATGCCGGGCGTGGCCATCGGCCTCGCATGGACTCCTGTCGGCGGAGAGATATTGTCGATAGAAGTGAGCCTGAGCCGCGGCCACGGAACGCTTAACATGACCGGAAATCTCGGCGAGGTGATGAGAGAATCGGCGACGATTGCGTATGAATTTATTAAGTCACACGCCAACCAGTTGAATATCAATCCTATTGTCTTTGAAGAGTGGAATGTCCACATCCATGTCCCGGAGGGTGCGACACCGAAAGACGGCCCTTCCGCCGGCATCACGATGCTCGCGGCTTTGACATCGGCGTTCACACAACGACGCGTGAAAGACAAATTAGCCATGACCGGCGAAATCACCTTGAGAGGCAGGGTGCTGCCTGTCGGCGGAATACAGGAGAAGATGCTCGCCGCAAAACGCAACAACGTCACCGATGTCATTCTGTCGCGCGACAACGAGGCTGACTTCATGGACATCAAGCAGGAATACATCGAGGGGATTCAGTTCCACTTTGTCGAAAACATGATGGAGGTGCTCGACCTTGCGCTTGAAAAGGAACAAGATGTCAATACGTTGGATTACAACAAGTTCCTTGTCGATTCGCACAAGAAGGTGACGGGGTTTAAGGCGTAAAATCTATTCCCTGAAATACTAATTTTGAAGGGATTATGTCATCTACAAAGATACAATTCTGTATTATATGAAAAAATACGGGTATTTTGTTTTTCTTGACAAGTGACCTGTTTGTACTTGTTGTGAGCGGTAGCAGATTCTGACTGTTTTAATCCTGAGATTTGACCAATAGGTCCCTTTTTCTTCGATAAAGTGTGATTTTACTAATCTCACCCTTCAATCTTGTCGATGTTCGTGTCGTCTTCAATCCTCAGGTTATCGATGATGAAACGCTGGCGTTGGTCGGTGTTCTTGCCCATGTAATATTTAAGCAGCTCCGGAATCGTCATGTCGTGACGCAGGATGATAGGTTCCAATCTCATGTTCGGCCCGATGAAATAGCTGAACTCGTCGGGCGAGATCTCGCCGAGACCTTTGAATCGCGTTATCTCCGGATGCGCCCCCAACGATTTTATCGCGTTGATTCGTTCCTCGTCGGAATAGCAGTAAACCGTCTCTTTCTTGTTGCGGACGCGGAAAAGCGGCGTCTGCAAGATGTAAACGTGACCGCCTCGCACCACATCGGGGTAGAACTGAAGGAAAAAGGTGAGGAGCAGCAGTCGGATGTGCATCCCGTCGACATCGGCATCGGTGGCTATCACGATGTTGTTATATCTCAGATTCTCAATGCTTTCGTCGATGTTCAGCGCGGCTTGCAGCAGGTTGAACTCCTCGTTTTCATAGACGATTTTCTTTGTGAGTCCGTAGCTGTTGAGCGGTTTGCCGCGCAACGAGAACACGGCCTGTGTCTGCGCGTCGCGGCTCTTCGTGATGCTTCCCGACGCGGAGTCGCCCTCGGTGATGAAGAGTGTCGATTCTAAACGATTCTCGGAGTTGGTGTTGTAATGCACGCGGCAGTCACGCAGCTTGCGGTTGTTGAGGCTCACTTTCTTCGCGCTCTCGCGGGCGAGTTTCTTGATGTTCGCCATGCCTTTGCGCTCCTTCTCGTTCTGTATGATCTTGCGCATCAGGGCCTCCGCCACGTCGCTGTTGATGTGCAGGAACTTGTCGAAATGCCGCTTGATGATGTCGGTGATATATGCCCTGATGGTCGTCTCATTGTCCTTGTCCATGTAGTTCGACGAGAACTTGGTCTTCGTCTGGCCTTCGAATTCGGGGTTGTCAACCTTTATCGAGATGGCCGCGATGAACGAGCTTCGGATGTCGGACGTCTCGTATTCTTTGTTGTAGAAGTCTTTGATAGTGCGTGCGATAGCCTCGCGGAAGACGTTGAGGTGCGTGCCTCCGAGCGGGTTGTACTGTCCGTTGGCGAACGAGAAATACTCTTCGTTTGAGGTGATGTTGGAATGTGTGAAGGCGCATTCGAAGAATCCTTCTTTGATATGGATTATCGGATAGACGCAGGTGTCGGTCTTCCCGATTTTGCGTTCGAGGAGGTCGAGGAGGCCGTTCTTCGCCTGGTATTTCTGGCCGTTGAGGATCAGCGACAGGCCGCTGTTGAGGAAGGCGTAGTTCCAGACCATCTCATCGACATATTCCATGAGGTAATGGTAGTTGCCGAACAGTTCGCTGTCGGGGACGAAGGTGATGTCGGTGCCGTTTTTCTGGTCGGTGTCTTCAAGTCCCGACTCGTTGAGGAGCTCGCCTTTGGAGAACTCGACGATTTTCGTCTTGCCGTCGCGGAACGACTGCGCCCTGAAATACGATGACGCGGCGTTGGTGGCTTTTGCGCCGACACCGTTGAGTCCGACCGACTTCTTGAACGCGCCGCCGTCGTATTTGCCGCCGGTGTTGATCTGACCCATGCAGTCTTTCAACGATGCCAACGGGATGCCGCGTCCGTAGTCGCGCACGTGGACCTTGCCGTCGTTGATGTCAATCTCGATTGATTTCCCGAAACCCATCACGAACTCGTCGATGCAGTTGTCAACGATTTCCTTCAAAAGGATGTAGATGCCGTCGTCGTGAGCCGAGCCGTCGCCAGCCTTGCCGATGTACATGCCGAGGCGCATCCTGATATGTTCGTTCCACGAAAGGTGTTGAATTGAATCATCGTTGTAGTCAGCCGCAACCGGTGCTGAAAAGTCTAATTCGTTGTTGTCCAAATTGTTGTCTTCTAAACGTTCGTCTGCCATCATCTCAAAAAATTTGTGCAAAGATAATGGTTTTTGTTGAAAAACGGCAACGAAAAGATAAAAAGATTATGGCCTGAAAACTACTGAATCGCGTCAGCGGTTCCATATCCATCGAAACGTGATTTATCACGTGATTTCATATCCATCGAAAATTTTTTTTAATCCGTTTTTTTCGTGTTTTTGAAGACGTCCAGCATGTTGGTTTTCAATGTGATGATGTCGTTTTTCGTGATTAATAATTCCGTAGCGGATGTTTTGTTGATTTTTTTGAAGACGATCCATTTGTAGATTATCACGGCCAGGTTTGTCAGTGACATTGACATGCCGGCTCCTATCATCCCGAAGGTCGGGGTGAGGAGATAAAGAGTCGGTATCGTCACGGCGAGTCCGACCAACGCGCCGTAAAGGTTGTGTCTCGGCATGTCGAGTCCTGAAAAGTAATGGCTGAAAACCATGTCTGCGGCCATGAAGACGATGCCTGGTGCGAGGGCGACCATGACGGATTTCATGGCGGCGAACTCGGACGAGAAAATCCACGAATAGACGCTTGTGGGTATAACGCAGAGCGCAAGGATGCATATCGCGGTCAGCCCCGCAGCTGTCTTAAGCAGCTGGACCGTGATTTTGGCCGCCGACTTGTTGTCGGTCAGGTTGCTGATTTTCGAGAACTGCACCATGGCGATGCTTTGCCCGATGAGTTTCGGCGCCTCCGCCACCTGTGACGCCGAGTTGTAAACGCCGACATGAGCGTCTCCCCAGAAGCTCTTGATTATCAGGAAGCTGAGTCGCCTGTTGAGCAGCGACACCAAGGTCGAAAGCTGTATGATGCTTCCGAAGCGGAACATCTCCTTGATGGTGCCCCAAAACTCACCGTTCGGATTTTGGCTGTGGTCGAAGACATACCGCCAAATCTGCGTCAGACCGCACAGATAACCAACGACATAGCCGGTCAGCAGTGAGTAGATGAAGGCGCGTTCGTCTCTCAGGTCGAAGGCGAAAATATATACGAGCATCGAACACATCTGCGTCATGAACTGTATGATAAACAAGATGTTATTGGTGCCGACGCGTTCCTTGCCGAGCAAGGTGGTGAGGTTGAAGTTGTGAAGGCTGTAGATGAAAACGAGTAGGAGAACAATGCCTTCATAGCCATGTGGGATAAATTCCGTGTTTCCACCTAAGAACTTGGAAATCAATAATGTATAACCTTCAGGCAACAACGCCGCGAGTTTTATCATCAGGGCGTAGAAGGCGACGATAGCCGCGGTCCAAAGGTAAGAGATTTTCATCAGTGTGCGGTATGACTTCCTTGGCGTGAAATAGATGAGGCCGCTGCCGGCGAGAAACTCCACGCCGACGAGAAGGAGCGACACGTCAAGCAGCACCACGCCGCCAACGCCCCATGCCTCGGCTCCGAGATAATGCGAAGCGAACCACAACGTCACCAAACCGCAGACTGCGTTCATGACACGGGTGCCAAAAGTGCCGAAAATCTTCTTGATCATGACGTTACCTCATTTTTAATTTAACCTTCATTTGCTGCATGAATCCTCTCCACGTGAAGACAAACCTTTTCGCGTCAATCACGGTACACGAGCCGTCGCCGTTGATGGTGTGGATGCCTTTGTCGTATGTCGCGCCTGTGATTGGCGAAATTTCTTCTAAATACTCTTCTTTATATTGATATTCAGAGATTTGCACGATTTTATTCAACGCGATTGACTGCCCGTAGTGCTTGGTGCTGTTTTGTGCCGGCCTGACAAGCATCCCGTTGATATTCATTATTTTACCCGCAGGACGCGAATTGGCGCAGTCAACTTTCACCGGATTTCCGCAATGTTCCTTGTATGGTCCGAAAATGTCGTCGGCCACGTATATATTAAGGTGTGTGTGCGAGTTTTTCTGTGGCGTCACAAAAAGAAACCATTTCCCATCATGATTGAATAAAGTCGGGTCGGTAAGTGCCTGACCTTCAATCAAATCGCATTGGTGATACAAATTCAGATTGTCTTCGTCAAATCTGTACAACGAAACTTTCCCTGTCTTGTAAGCCTCTGGAATACAATATATTGCGTTGTCATGCTCAATGACGAAAGGGTAGGAGCGATGCTCCGGAAAATCTGAAATCCTGTGGTATCTTTCGAAGTTCTCGGATTTCCTCGCTACTGCTAAGTCGGATTTGCCGTTTACATTAGAAAACCATTCGAAGAAAATATATGTGTCTTTTCTTGTCGTAATAACAAAAGGGTCAGCGAAATATTCTGATTTATTTGGCTTAAACCAATGAATATCAATTAACTCTTTGTTCTTGTGACTGATGAATTTGTCAATTGGCATCATGCAATACCCGACATTCCAGTCTTCCTGTCTGAACAGGAAATCGAGGTTGAATTTCAGCCTTCTCCAAAGGCACAGCCAGAAATATTTCAGCATCTGAATGTTGACAGGCGGATGGATTATCGGTGCTTTTGAATTTGAAAGCTGTGGGTGGAAATCGCCGCCGACAGTCAGTTCGTTACAAACCTGTAATGGCAGTATCTCCGACTCAAAATATAGCTTGTCGAGGTGCTCTTTGTACGAGTGAAGTGTTGTGTTTAGATTCATTCGTTTGATTATCAACCCTTTGTCGAGGCTGTCGGTGAGCTGTTGGAGAATGACGCCATTCTCGGGGATGCCGCGCATAAACTCCCAGAATCCTGGCGGCCCGCCGCGCACAACACGCTCATCATCATGATGAAACGACCAAATCCCGTATCTCGCGCTGCTCAGTATCTCGCCTCTCACGATGTCGAAGCCGAACCTCAAAATGAAATCCAAGCCATACGATTTTATTTCTTCAATGTCGTTCTCGGAGAAATACGCTGAGATGCCTTTAATGATTGGTTTGCAATACATTACAGGCGTTTCTTTGGGAATTTCGAGGTTGACAATCGCCTTGCTTTCAGGCTTGAACCAATATCTGTTCCACAGTCTGAAAAGCAGTTTTCTGTACGGATAATGTCTGATTTTTTCAAAAAATGATGGTTTTTGCGTTTGGTTTTCTGAGTTGCAGATGACCACGGCTAATTCTATGCCATTGTCAGTCAGTAACTTGAGCGTCTCAAGTTGCCAACGTTGAACGGTGAAGCCGTCAATCATAACTCCGAACCTAATTTTATAACCGCGCGATTCCATGATTTTGAAAATGCAAAAGTAAGAAAATTATTGTTTGCCGGATAAACAAAAAATCAAATGGCGAATTGTAAAAAAATTTTTTGAAAAAAACATGAAAAATGGCTGTATGTGAAAAAAGATGTGTATCTTTGCGCCGATTTTGAAATTGAAACTCACAATTTTCTATATCATTTTTGCTTTTGGGCTTTCAACTATTCATAACATCCCCTGTTAAATTAGGCTGAAAGCCTTTTTTGTTTTTGTTGCTTTACATAACAATAAAATGCCTATTTTTGCAGTTCATTTCACGAACAAAAAAATATCAGATGAAGCTGTCGGTTGTCATTGTAAATTACAACGTTGAGCATTTCCTTGAGCAGTGTCTTTACTCGGTGCGTCGCGCGATGAGAGGCATTGAAGGTGAAGTGTATGTCGTTGACAATAATTCAGTTGATGGTTCATTGAAGATGTTGGCTGAAAAGTTCCCTGAGGTGAAAGTCATTGCCAACAAGGTCAATGTAGGCTTTGCGAAGGCCAACAACCAGGCCATCAGGGTTTCGACGGGCGAGTATGTCTTGCTGCTGAATCCCGATACGGTTGTGGAGGATGACACGTTTTCAAAGACCATCGCTTTCATGGATTCACATCCCGATGCGGGCGGACTTGGCGTCAAGATGGTTGATGGGAAAGGACAGTTTCTGCCGGAGTCGAAGCGCGGACTGCCCACTCCGATGACTGCCTTCTATAAGATTTTCGGGCTGTCGAAGTTGTTTCCGCATTCAAAGCGTTTCTCGCGCTATCATCTTGGTTATCTTGACAATGACGAGATAAATTCTGTTGATATTCTCGCCGGCGCCTTCATGCTGATGCGACGCGCCACTTTGGATAAATGCGGGCTTCTCGACGAGACGTTTTTCATGTACGGTGAAGACATCGACCTGTCGTACAGGATAACGCTTGCTGGCTATAAGAATTATTATTTTCCGGAGACGCGAATCATTCATTATAAAGGCGAAAGCACCAAGAAGACAACTGTCAACTATGTGCTGGTTTTCTACAAGGCGATGGAGATTTTTGCGAAGAAACATTTCGGGCAGAAACGTGCGCGGCTGTTCTCGCTCGTCATCAATATGGCGATCTATTTCAGGGCGTTCCTCGCCTTGGTCTCGCAGTTTTTGGGCAAGATTTACATGCCGCTCATTGACTTAGTCCTCGGCTATTCTGGTCTTGCCGCCATCGGCTATCTCTGGGGACATTATACTGTGTATCAGGGTGTCGGCTCGTATCCCATACATCCGCTTTTCACGATAATTTTGCCGATATACCTCATGATATGGCTCGTAACATCTTATTTTGCAGGCGGTTATGATAAGCCGTACAAGATTCTTAACTCCATCGGCGGCGTGATGACAGGCACGGTGTTTGTCCTCGTCCTGTACGCGCTCCTGCCGGAAGGCCTCCGCTTCTCCCGCGCCCTCATCCTCTTCGGAATGCTGTGGATGATTATCGCGGTGAGTTTGTCGAGGGGCATAGGTTATCTGTTGAAACTGAATGACTTCAAGTACGGGAAGACGGCGAAGAAACGTTTCTTGGTCATCGGGAACGAAGACGAGACACATCGCGTTGAGCAGCTTCTCAGAAGCACTTCGATAAAGCCCGATTTCGTCGGGTTGGTCACGCCGACAGAGAATTTCGATGTCCCGCACGACTATCTCGGGAACATCTGTCAGGTGCCTGACATCATCGCCATATACAAAATCACGGAGATTATTTTCTGTTCGAAAGACATCAACCACCAGAATATCATCGACAAGATGGTTGAATGGCACGCCCCGAACCTTGATTATAAGATTGCGCCGGAAGACACGCTCTCCATCATCGGAAGCAACTCGATAAATACGCGTGGCGACCTCTATACCGTTGATATTCGGACAATTAACAACGTTCCGAATAAGCGCAAGAAGGCTCTTCTCGATTTCACCGTGTCGTTCTTCGGCATCGTCTTTTGGGTGCTTATCGCCTGGTTCCTGAAAAAACCATGGCAGTTCCTGAAAGACTGCTTCAAGGTGCTGTTCGGCGGCTATTCGTGGGTGGGCTATTGCCCCGTCGCCGACCACGACAACCTGAAACTGCCCGAAATAAAAAAAGGAATCTATAACGCGGCATCAATCGTCAAAAGGGAGATTGACGATGAGACGAAAGCTCAGCTCAACGTCATGTACGCCCGCGATTATACTGTTTTGAAAGATATTAATATCTTGGTCAGGACGTTGCCCAATCGTTAAATTTTGTAATTTTGCAACCCGAAAAAATAAAGTTTTTATATCATGTTAAATAGAAGATTTCTGAGAATCAAAGTTTTGCAAGCCCTTTACGCTTATCTCGAATCCGGCGACACCGAGGTCTCCGGCGGAATCAAAAACCTGCTCGAAAGTATCAACAAACTGTACGAGCTTTTTGTGTGGCAACTCTCGTTTATCGTTGAAACTAAACGCTTTGCGGACAACAAGATTACCGATAACATGAACAAATTCATCCCGACATACGAGGATTCACACCCGAACATGCGCTATGTCGAGAACCGCGTCATCAAAGCCATTGAGGACAATAAGGACTTTCAGAGAAAAGAGGCAGCTTTCAAAATCAATTGGGGCGGCATGGGCAGCGAAGTCGTGAAAAACTATTTCAACATCATGCGTGACACCGAGGAATATAAGAAGTATATGACCGAAAAAATCGACAACTGGGACCACGACAAGAAATTCCTCGTCACGATGGTTGAGGCCCATTACGCTGATTTAGAGGTGCTTCAGGATTTCTATGAAGAAAAAAGCATCTTCTTCTGCGATGATTATCACCTCGTCTCTGCAATGTTGATTAAGTTTATCGGCGAGTTGAGGAGATTCGGTGTCGATGACAAACTCCCGACTATCTACAAGACTGAAAATGACGATGTTAACGTTGACGAGGAGTTTGTGAAGAAGCTTTTCCGTGAGACGGTGAAAAACAGTGAGGAATATGGCATGCTCATCGCTGAGAACACCAACAATTGGGAGAAAGACCGCATCTGCGTCATGGACATGATTATCATGAAGATGGCCATTGCGGAGCTGCGCTGCTTCCCGGAGATTCCGGTGAAAGTCACGATGAACGAATACATCGAGATCTCGAAATATTTCAGCACGCCGAAGAGCAAGAACTTCATCAACGGACTTCTCGACCGTATTCTCAAAAAGATGGATGCGGATAACATGATTGAGAAGAAAGGTCTCGGCCTGCTCGAAAAATAGATTGCTAATTTTAATTGAATAAAGATATGCCGATGAACAAAATTAGCTTACTGATATTGTCAATGTTGATGTTCTTGGCAATTGATATTCAAGGACAAACGACCAATGGGGCGTATTCTTTCATGGATGTCACCAATTCCGCAAGGGTGGCGGCTCTCGGTGGCACCATTCTCCCGATATATGATTCTGCCGACGTGCAGCTGGCTGTTTACAACCCGTCAGTTATTAATAAAGGTATGCACAACGCCATTGCGCTGTCGTACGTGAATTATTATGCGGGGATGAACTTCGCCACGGCGCAGTATTCGCGCACGTTCAACAAGGCGGGCAGTTTCGTGGCTACCGTGCAGTATCACAACTACGGCAGCATGGACTATGCCGATGCCACCGGCACTCTGACGGGCGGCACGTTCACGCCTTCCGATTATCTTATCACGATAGGATGGGGGCGGCAGCTCACTCCGCGGTGGGGTATCGGTGCCAACGTGAAGCTCGGCGGGATACAATATGAGGCGTACAAGACATTCGCGGTGGCAGCCGACATCGCGGTGAGTTACCGCACGAAATCAGGCTGGATGCTGACCGCCGGCGCACGAAACGCCGGTGTCGAGGCGTACGACAACATCCCGGGAAACACCAAGAACAAACTGCCTTTCCACCTTTCCGCAGGCGTGGCGAAGAGGTTTGACCATGTGCCGTTCCTGCTTTCCATAATGTACGACGACATCCAAAGCTGGAGGCGTACCTACGACGACCCGCCCGACCTCGAGGGCAACTACGACAATATCTCGGGCGAATACAAGAAAAAATCCGATGTGGCGCAGTTCGCCGATAACTTCATGAGACATATAGTGTTCGGCGGCGAGATATACGTCGGAAGACACGTCGTGTTGCGTCTCGGCTTCAACTATGGCAGACGCCAAGACCTGAAGACACCCACGAAAAAAGGGATGTGCGGCTTCTCGTACGGCGTCGGCGTGAACATATGGAAGTTCACCATCAACTACTCGCGCTCGGAGATGCACATCTACGGCTCACCTAACTATATAACTATCACCACAAATCTCGACCGTTTCGTCAAGGGAGGTAAATGATGTTCCTGCAAGAGCTTCGACTTACAAACTTCAAGAATCTTGAGTCCGTTGACATGCGGTTTTCCGACAAGATAAACTGCTTCGTCGGCTTGAACGGCGCGGGGAAGACCAACATCCTCGACTCGATTTATTACCTCGCTTTCTGCAAAAGTTATTTCGCAAACACCGACAGGCAGAACATCCGTCATGGTGAGAGTTTCTTTGCGATACATGGTGATTTTCAGACGGATACGGAAGAGCTTCAGACAATGTCGTGCGTACAGAAAGAAGGGCAGAAGAAGTCGTTCAAATGCAACAAAAAAGAGTACGACCGCCTCGCCGACCATATAGGCAAGATTCCGCTTGTGATGATTTCGCCTTACGACCGTGACCTGATAAACGGCGGAAGCGAGTTGAGGCGTAAGTTCATCGACGGCGTCATCTCTCAGTTCGACGCGGCGTATCTCAATGATTTACTGCAATATAACAAGGCGTTGCTTCAGCGTAACACACAGCTCAGAGCGTTCTACGACAACCGCTGTTTCGACATGAATCTGCTTTCGCTTTGGAACGAGCAACTCATCCGCTATGCCACTCCGATCTTTGAAAAAAGAAAGGCGTTCATCGAAGACTTCATCCCGATTTTCCAGAAATATTACGACATCGTTTCGGGCACGTCAGAGAAAGTTGACATCGTTTACGAAAGTGCATTGTCTGAAAAAACATTGGAGCAACTGCTCGACGAAAGCCTTGAGAAAGACAGGTATTCGTCATATACAAATGTTGGTATTCATAAGGATGACTTGGTCTTTATGATTGACAATCATCCTGTTAAGAAGTTCGGTTCGCAGGGACAGCAGAAGTCGTTCGTGGTGGCTATAAAACTCGCGCAGTTTGACTTCAACTACGCGAAAGTCGGGTTCAAACCGATACTGCTCCTTGATGATATTTTCGACAAGCTCGACGACAGCAGGGTGGCGCAGCTTGTCAAACTCGTCGGCAATGATTATTTCGGGCAGGTGTTTATCACTGATACACAACGTCTTAGAATAAAATATCTTTTGGATAACATTGAAGGTAATCATAAAATTTTTGAGATTGAGAAAGGGAGTGTGAAGACAGATGCGTGAGTCAAATTTGAGTGTTTTAGGCGACTTGATAAAGACATTTTATCATGAGAACAACCGCGACAATGCGTTGAAGGAGCAGGCCATCCTCGATTCGTGGAAGGATGCCGTCGGCGATTTCATCGCTGCTCATACCATGAAAACGAGCATCACAAACGGCGTGCTGTACGTCAAAGTCGATGCCGATTCACTCAGGAATGAACTTGTTTTTTCGAAGTCAACAATTATCGAAAAACTGAACAAATATGTTGACGGAGAAATTTTAAAAGATATTGTTATAAGGTAAAGAAAAAATTTTTATCTTTGCACCGATTTTTTGGGGGAAACGTTTTGTTTTAGATGTAATTAAAAGAAGTACAATAATTTATAAAAATTTAGATATGATTAACTCGCAAGACATTAAGATTGGTAGCTGCATCAGAATGGATGGCAAGCTTTATTTTTGCATTGATTTCCAGCACGTGAAACCGGGCAAGGGCAACACCATCATGCGTATAAAACTGAAGAGCATTGTCGACGGCCGCACTTTGGAACGTCGTTTCGATATCGGTGAGAAACTTGAGGACGTCCGCGTCGAACACCGTCAGTATCAGTATCTTTACAAGGAAGGTGAAGACTACATCTTCATGAATCAGGAAGACTACGAGCAGATCCCTCTTATAAAAGACCTCATCACAGGCGTTGATTTCCTGAAGGAAAGCGACATTTGCGACGTCGTCTTCGACACATCGGAGAACAATGTCCTTTATGCTGAGCTTCCGCCGAAGACAGTCCTTGAAATCACACACACAGAGCCAGGCGAAAAAGGCAATACAGCCACAAACGCGATGAAGGACGCCGTCGTCGAGACAGGCGCTTCAATCAGGGTGCCGTTGTTCATCAACACAGGTGACAAGGTCAGGGTCGATACACGCACTGGCGACTACTGCGAAAGAGTTGAAAAAGCAAAAGAATAAGAAAAAATGAGAATAGAGCCGAACACGACGCTGAAGTGTGTAGCCGATTTCATCGGGGCGACCAAAATGATTGGTGACCCTAACTTCGTGATTTCAGGTCTCAACGAGATTCACGAGGTTGAAGCCGGTGACATCACGTTCGTCGATCATCCAAAATATTACAACAAAGCGCTCAATTCAGCGGCTACGACCATCATTATCAACACCGATAAGGTCGAATGTCCTGAAGGGAAGGCTCTTCTCGTGCATGACTGTCCGTTCGACGCTTTCAACAAGTTGGTGCTGTCGTACCGCAGGTTCGAGCCGGCGACGGCGATGGTCAGCCCGAAGGCCGAGATTGGCGAAGGCACAGTCATCGAACCTGGTGCTTTTGTGGCTGAACATGTGAAAATCGGCAGAAACTGCATCATCCACGCTAACGTCACAATATACAACCATGTTGTGATTGGTGACAATGTCATCATTCAGAGCGGCAGCGTGATAGGTGCCGACGCCTGTTACTTCCAGAGACGCAAAGACGGTTTCGTGAAGTTCGAGTCGTGCGGCCGCGTGGTGATTGAAGACGATGTTGAAATCGGTGCGCTGTGCGCCGTTGACATCGGTGTCACGAGCGACACGATAGTCGGCAAAGGCACAAAGACCGACAATCACGTGCAGGTCGGACACGATGCAAAGATCGGCAAGTACTGCTTCCTCGGAGCTCATTGCGCCATAGGCGGCGTGTCGAGAATCAAAGACAATGTCTCGGTATGGTCGATGTCGGCCATCAACAAAGACCTCGTGATTGCTGAAGGCACCACAGTGCTCGCATACACCGCCGTCGATAAGGATACCGAGCCGAACACTACTTATTTCGGAATCCCTGCCGACGAGGCACGCAAGAAATGGAAGGAGATGGCTGTGGCCAAAATGCTTCCCGACATGGTCAAAAACATGAAATAGTTTGACATTTTGATATTTTAGGATGCACCGAACCAGAGCGTTTGGTGCATCTTTTTTTAATTTTGACCTTTCAAATGATGTAAATCTAATTCGTAATCAGTTGATTTTGAATATCGCCCTCACGGGGAAGTGGTCGGAGATGTAGCCGTCGCCGTAGCTTTCGTCCAAGGTGGTGAATGAAACGGGAACGGCATTCAGATAGAAGATGTGGTCGATGACGCTCGGGCTTTCCCGCCCGAGTCCGTAGCCGTTGTATGTGCATTTGTTGTCGGAGACAGGGGTGTCTGTCCGCGCCTGATGCATATAATTAATTAAAGGTGTGAAAATCGGGTTGTCGATGGTGGCGTTGAAGTCGCCGGTGAGGAAGACAGGCTCGTCGCTGCCCGTCGTGATACTCTCTATCTTCTTGATAATTAGTTTGATTGACTCTTTGCGCGCCACGGCTCCTTTGTGGTCCAAGTGAGTGTTGAAGCAGAAAAACGTCTTTCCTGATTTCAAATTTTTAAAATGCCCCCATGTCACCATGCGGCGGCACACTCCGTCCCAGCCTCGTGAGACCTTGTCCGGCGTCTCGCTGAGCCAGAAATTGCCGTTGCCGAGCAGCTTGTAAAGGTCGTTCCTGTAGAAAATCGCCATTATCTCGCCTCTTCTCACGCTGTCATCACGCCCGACACCGATGAAATCATAGTCCGGAAGCTCATCGTAAACAAAATTCAGCTGGTCATTCAAAACCTCCTGCATACAGATTAAGTCGGGTCTTTCTTGGTTTATCATGTTGACTGTCAAGTCTTTCCTGTTTTCCCAACTGTTGATGCCGTCATTCGCTCCGCTGTTGCGGATGTTGTATGAAATCAGAGTGAAATCATCTGTCTTTGAACATGACGCCGCGACGGTCATCACGGCAATCAAGGATAATGTTCTGAATAAATGTCCCATTTCTGCTAATGTTTTTTTATTTGTGTTTATATCGCCGACTGTGCTTTCTTCCTCATGCTTTCCGCAAACTCGCAGAACTGCCCGACATTCATTTCCTTTGTGAAGATGAGTCCGTGTGTTGACCTGATGAGCGGACTCTCATGTTCGTAGAAATAATTCTTTCCGAGCACTAACTGTATGTCTTTCAGTTGTTTGACCCAGATGTTCTCCGCCAGCTCGCTGAATGAGCCGTCGAAGTCGGGGCTTGGGTATTCGGCGTTCACCTGTGTCAGGTAACTCGATGCGAACGACTTCTCGATGGCGGCCATCGCGTTGAGCGACACGGGGATGTATGTGGTGGCCTCGGCGGGGTTGAACTTGAACCACACATTGCGGTAGCCTATGATCTTGAGGTTCGAGAGGTCGGCTTCCTTGTTCCACTCCGTCACGGCACCGGCGACGGCCTGGAGCACCTTGAAATGTGTGTCTGGGCCGCTGCCTTCCGGGTCGATGACGACACTGATGGTCGTCGGTTTTATCTCGCGTAACTGATTGAGTATCGGCAGTATGTCGCGCTCGTAGTCGGGGCCTTGCGAGAACAGGCTCGCCTGGTAGAAGCCAAGTCGGAGGTGATGCACGTTCTTGACCTGCGTGCCGGTGTATGCCCAGACGAGCTCTTCCTCGAACTCGCGTATCATGCCTTTGAGACGCTGCATCTCGGGCGAGTTCTTCTCGCCGTCGTAGCTGTTTCTCAGCACCTCGATTTGCTCGCGGATCACGCGTTTCAGCTCCTCGGTGTCTTTGACGCCCCATATCACCACGATGTCCCTGACGATGCGGTGGCTGAAGCCGCGGCGCATTTCCTCGGCGTTCTTACGCGCCACATTATCAAGGTAATGATAGATGTCTTTGTCGTATTTGAATTTGTAACCACTCGCAAAGAAGTCGGGGTATCGGAGCATCTGTATCTCGCCTTTCTCGATGAAACTCAAGGTGTTTTCGAGGTTTTCCCTTACGAAACCGTTTGTGACCGAATTGAATCCCGATGTCATGACGGCGAAATGCACCGTGTTTGAGGCGTCGCGCGTCTGTCTGTTGCAGAGTGGCAGGATGCCGAGCATGATGTCGTCGTGGTGCGGGCCGGTGTTGTATATCACCTCGTCTTTCGGCGAGATTGCGCCTTTCCGCAGCTTCTCTTCCGTGGCGGCGATGACTTCCTTCACGGTGTCGAGGCTGAGGTTCGGTATCATAGAGCAGCGGTCGTCGTTGAGCAGGTCGTCGATGGTGAGATGATGCGCGTATTTGTTGAGTTTCTTGCACAAGCCGATGACTGCCCGCACTGTCTTCTCGAAGGTCCATTCGCCAGCGTGATAATAACGGTTGATGGAGTCTTCGAGCCGGCAGGCCGCCCCCTCGGTCAGATAGAAACGTGCGTTGTCGAGGCCTTGAAGTGCCGTGGCCGGATACAGCGTCATCTTCGGCGATTCGAGCGCGTCCTTGACAATGAACGCGTTAGCCTCGCCAGCAGCGTAAATCAAAGAGACGACATCCTTATTATATATTATCGTCTCCAAACCGATCGTGATGACGAGACGGTTTTTCGACACCTCGATGCCGCCGAGGTCGGAAGCCGCGTCAGCCTGCGTCGCGTAGTTCGTCTTTGTGAGCTGAGTGTTTGAATATCTGTTACTTCCGCTCACATTGAACGCCACACGGCCGTCGCTGCCTATCGGACTCATGAAGAACCCGATGCCGCCTTTCTCGTGAATCTTGTCCTCGTAACGGGCGCACCAGTCGTCAATCATGAAGATGGACTGCTGCTGGATCTTCTCGAGAGTCGTTTTCGGGGTGCGGTAACGCAGGTCGAGGTCGATTTTGTAATCAGGGAAGACCTCCTTGTAAGACCTGCCTTCGTAAAGAGGAATCTCGTCGGTGTTGATTAGCAACGCCTTGCTCGGGTCGAGGCCGAAGCCTTTGATATAGACCTCGTTGACGTAGTTGTAAAACGAGTTGTGCTGCTTGGGCGAAATCGGATAAAACTCATCCATCTGAACGAACTGCAAGTCCGACAGTTGCGGCTTCTCAATGGAGCCGAGGCCGTATCTGCCAAGCACCTCGCGGATGCGCGGCGTGTCCCAGTTGTCTAAGATTTCGTGCGTGTATTGGATGAAATATTGAGGTGTCTTGCCCGTCGGGAGCGAGATGACGCCGTCGGGGTTCTGTGCGACCCATTCGATGAAACGAAGCGCCATCAGCAGCCCCATCTGTGGAACGCTCTCTGTTATTATATAAGGTGTGGTTGTCGTCATCTCCGTGATGCCCGACTCATTGATAAAGGCCTGTTCAACGGCTGAAAATTTTTTTCTCATTTTTGATGTAACATTTTGGCCTGCAAAGGTACTTAATATTGTGAAAAAAAACGTAATTTTGTCAAATAAAATTCGAGGCTCGTTTATGCTTGAAATAATTCTAAAAACGATAATCGCCGTATTGCTAATCATAATGGTCACTGTCCGCAAGAAACCGCGTAACAGTTTGAAATTCATAGTGGTTTTTTGTGTTACCGCGCTTTTTCTATATGATTTTCATGATGATACGGATGACGACGGCTCCGATTTGCTGTGGTACGATGCGCCCGCTGACATCTGGGAGGCGATGCTGCCGCTCGGTAACGGACGGCTCGGGATGATGCCGGACGGCGGGGTGAAGAAGGAAAATATAATCTTAAACGACATCACGATGTGGTCGGGCTCGGAGGCGGACTACTCGAATCCCGAGGCCCTGAAGTCGCTTCCGGAAATCAGACGGCTGCTCGTTGAAGGGAAGAACTTTGAAGCGCAACAGCTTATGTATAACACTTTTACGTGCGGAAACAAAGGCTCGAACCACGGCGCCGGCGCCGATGCCACCTTCGGATGCTACCAGACACTGGGAAATGTTGAAATTGACTATGACTATGACGCTGACAATGACTATGATGATGCAAAGGCGGGGCGTAAAATGTCTCAACGGATTGATTGCCAACATTATCGTCGAGGCCTTAACTTGAGGACCGCGACGGCATTCACCGAATTTTCGGTCGGTGAAGTCAATTACAAGCGTGAATATTTCGTTTCCAGAAATAATGATGTCGGAATAGTCAGAATTACAGCTGACAAGAGTAATTCGATAAATCTCACCGCAAGGCTGAACCGAGGGAAAGACACATCAACAATAGAGTTCGTTACCGAAGACGACGCGATGGTGATGCGCGGACAGCTCAATGACGGCAAAGACGGCGAAAACGGCGTGAAATATCTTTCAAAACTTAAGGTGAAGAATAAAGGCGGAAATGCCAGATACGTTGATAATAAGATAATTGTGACGAACGCGACGGAAGTCATGCTGGTGTTTTCGTCTGCAACTAATTTCAAAGATGACAACTATGAGGCTTTCGTCGATGAAAAACTTGAGCAGGCATTGTGCTGTTCATATAGGAAACTTCACAAACGACATGTCAAAAGTCATCGTGAATATTACGACAGGGTGGAGCTGAATCTCGGCGAACCGACAAGGAGTGCCATGACGACAGAAGAACAACTTGCTGAATATCAAGTGAGTGAAGACCCTGCTTTTGCCGCTTTGTACTTTAACTTCGGAAGGTATCTGTTCATCTCATCGACGCGTGAGGACTTGCTGCCGCCAAACTTGCAGGGGCTTTGGGCGAACACGCTTCAGACCCCGTGGAACGGCGACTATCATCTGAACATCAACCTGCAGATGAACCATTGGCTGACAGATGTCTGCAATTTGCCGGAGCTTTACAATCCGTTGGTCGAACTGACGAAAGGCTTGGTGAAATCCGGCGAAGAGACGGCGAAGTCGTTCTATGGTGCTGACGGCTGGGTGGCGCACTGGGGCACGAATCCGTGGCGTTACACGGCACCCGGCGAAGAGCCGTCATGGGGCGCCACCAACACCTGCGGCGCATGGCTGTGCCAACATCTATACAATCATTATCTCTATACACAAGATGTTGATTATCTGAGAGATGTATATCCGGTGATGAGAGGCTCCGCGAAATTCTTCCATTCCGCGATGATAACAGAGCCTTCGCACAACTGGCTCGTGACGGCTCCGACGACATCGCCAGAAAACGCATTCATCGACAATGAGGGCCGTTGGACATACGTATGTATGGGCTCGACGATGGACGTCCAGATTGTGACGGAATTGTTTCAGAATGTCATTGAGGCGAATGAGATTTTATATGGAGACTCCATGGAAAACGCTGATTATGAGTTTGTCGCGTCGCTGAAGTCGGACCTCCTGCGTCTCCCGCCGATGCAGATAAGCAAGGACGGCTACCTGCAAGAATGGCTCGAAGACTATGAGGAGACTGATGTGCATCATCGTCATGTCTCGCATCTGTTCGGACTGCATCCCGCGCATCTGATTACCGCGACCAAGACGCCGGAACTTTTCGAGGCGTGCAAGGTGACGCTGAACCGTCGCGGTGACGAGGGGACGGGCTGGTCTCGGGCGTGGAAGATCAACTTTTGGGCGCGGCTCCACGATGGGGAACGGACCGGCAAACTGCTTGCGAGTCTGCTTTCGCCCGCGGTTTCGTGCGACGGGAAGAAGGTGAAGTCCGGTACTTATCCGAACCTCTTCTGCGCACATCCGCCATTCCAGATTGACGGCAATTTCGGCGGAACTGCCGGCATCGCCGAGATGCTGCTGCACAGCCATGACGGCTTCATCGAGCTGCTTCCGGCGATTCCATCAAGCTGGAAATCAGGATGTTACAAAGGACTGTGCGCGACGGGCGGCGCAACCGTCGACTGCCATTGGAGCGACGGCAAAGTGACAAAGGCAAAGATATACTCGAAATGCGGCGGGACGTATAAGTTGAAGAATCCGCTAACAGGCGAGATGATGGTGCTGTCGCTGAAAGCCGGTGAAAGTGAAAAAATAAAGTTTTGAAATAATTAAATTATAATCAATAAGATATGATGAAACAAAAATACTTGAATGTGAGAAAACTGTTTCTCGCCGCGGCAATGACCGCAATGCTGTGTTCATGTTCAGACAAAATGACACAACAGGCAAATCTTGAAATCGTACCAAGACCGAACGACATTGAGATAATTCAACAAGGACAACCCAAATTCGGCAGTTTTGTGATTGACTCTAAGACTGTAATCGTTTCGGAAAATGATGAAAATCAATTCAATGCCGAGTATCTTCAATCGTATCTGAAGAATGCCATTGATGGAGATTTCCTTATCAAAGACAATGCAGGGAATAACAGTATCAGTCTTGAAATCAATGATGAAATCGCTGATAATGAAGCATATATATTGATTGTTGACGGCAATGGCATAACGATTCGGGGAGGCGCCACGGCGGGAGTGTTTTACGGGGTGCAGACGCTCATTCAGATGCTTCCGGCGCAAGCATATAATAAAGGTAATGATGTCAGGGTTGCGGCATTGGAAGTGCCGGCTCTGAGAATCAACGACGCGCCGCGTTTCCACTATCGCGGACTGCATTTCGACGTGTCGCGCACCTTCTTCGGAACGGAGTTCATGTATAAATTGCTTGACGCGATGTCGTACTACAAAATCAATAACTTACATTGGCATCTCGCCGATGACCAGGGCTGGCGAGTGGAGATAAAAGCCTATCCGAGGCTCACGGAACTCGGCGCATGGCGCGGCCCTGACGAACTGCTCAAGCCTGCGTACGGCTCCGGCATGGAACGCAACGGCGGTTTTTATACCCAAGAGGAGATAAAGGCTGTCGTGAAATACGCCGCCGACCGCAACATCAACATCATTCCGGAGATTGACCTGCCTGGCCACAGCAAGGCCGTCGCCGTCACCTATCCGGAGATTCTGTGCGACATAAACACGAAACATTACAGCTGCCAATGGGAGTCGAACAACGTGTGGTGCGTAGGCCGTGAGGAGAACTATGAGATGCTCGAGAACATCATAAAAGAGCTGGTCGAGCTGTTCCCGTCGAAGGTGTTTCACATCGGCGGCGACGAGGTGAACATGGACTCGTGGAAGGATTGCCCGCGCTGCCAGGCTCTCATGAAAGAGAAGGGCATGACGCAAGTCGTTGAGCTTCAGAACTATTTCGTGCGTCGTCTTGAGGCGATACTCGCGAAATACGGCAGGACGATGGCCGGCTGGGACGAGATAATCGACGGCGGCGAGTTGCTCCCGAACTCGGTGGTGTATGCGTGGGCGAGCCTCGAACGCGGGATGAAGTCGGTCAAAGAAGGTCACCCGACGGTGATGCTCATCGCCGAATACATGTACTTCGACATGAAACAGAGTGCCGATGAACGCGGACTGAAATGGGCTGGCATCACCCCGCTTGAGAAGACTTACAGCTTCGACCCGGTCGGGGCATTTGAGTTGGATGAAGATGAGACGAAACTCGTGCTCGGACCGCAGGGCGGCGCGTGGGCGGAGTGCTTTCAAGTGAAAGACTACGCTGAATATCAGATTTTTCCGAAACTTTTAGCATTGTCGGAAATTGGTTGGACAAACCGCGAGCTGCGCTGCTGGGACGACTTCCGCAACCGACTCTTCGACGCGCAATACGACCGCATGTACGCGATGGACCTGAAATTCAGAATCGCGCCGGCGGAGGTGAAATATGAAGACGGACGACTCATCGCCGAGAAGGAAAACGAGCTGCTCACGATACGTTACACCGACGACAAGACATCCCCGACAATGGAGTCGCCTGTTTATAACGAGCCGATCGCGACGGAAACGCCCGAGAATTACCGCTTCGCCACGTTCTTCAACGACCGCTCAAGCATCGCACGGGGCGCACAGAACATCGAACTGCATCATTATCTGAAACCGACGACGAAAGTCGAATCGAACATCCCGTTCATGGAAGACATCAACAGACTCGTTGATTACGACCTTGAGACCTATTGCTTCACAAGCCGCGATGTCACGGCAGGCGACTATGTTCAGTTTACATTTGACGAACCTGTTGATTGCCATTCGATTGGAATGTGCACTGGCTATTACACGCTCGCTGTCTATGGCATCCTAAACGGCTACATCGAATATTCTTACGATGGTGAGAATTACATCAAGGGTGAAAGGTTTGCATACGACATGTTCGACGGATACAGGGCATACTGCCATCCGGAAAGACCCGTCAAGGCGGTGCGTGTCGTGGCTGACGGCATCTGCGAACACGAGGTGACAGGCATTCAGGACCTGAGGATAGAGTGAGTTGAGGCGGTGTCTGGAACTCAGCGGAGCACGTCCCAGAAGCTCTTCGGCAGATAGATGTTCTCTGCTGCGACGGCGTCTTTGAACAGCGGCGCGATGTCGTCCGGCTCGAAGCCGGCGATGCCGCAGCCGATAGGAGTGACCAAGAACTTCATCTCAGGGTGTTGCTTCGCGAACCCGATGAATTCATCGACGTACGGCTTGATTGTCTCGATGCCGCCCTGCATCGTCGGGATGGCGTATGATTGTCCCTGCAAGCCGACGCCGTTGCCCCATACGGCGTCGAAAAGCCTGTGCGCGACGTGTGCCGCGCCGCCCGCGTGCATGCCCATGAGGTTGCTGCCGAAGACAAAGACCTCGCCGGGCTGCAATGACGAAATGTGATCAGGTGTCGTTCTGTTCTGAATATTTGGCATAATGCAAAATGATTGTAGTTTTTTTCTGAATGAGAATTCCGGCGCGGCATTATAAACCGCCGCCTCTTCTGCGAACTGCGGACACGCCATGATGCTGTCGTATCCAAGATCATACGCTCCTTGTGTGTAATTTTCTATTATATAGGGTGTTACGACTTCGTCCATCATCTTCTTGTAGCGTTGGTTTATGGCCGCGGGCGTGATTCCAAACCGTGCAGCAATCTCTTTCTGGCTGAAACCGGCATAAAAAATCATACTCCCGACCTCCTGCATCAGCCTGTCGTGTGTGTAATGCCGCGAGATGGCTTCGCAGACCTGCTGCATCATGTTGTCCTCCGGCTCGCCGGAACGTATGTATTCTAAAATGTCGTCGGAAGCCGTGTCGGAAAGATTGGCGAACTCCTTGTTGTACGCCTTCAGCGCGTCAAGGACAACGAAATGGAAACCGTTGGTCATCCACGTCGAGAGCTTCACGTTCTTCGGACGGTCGAGCAACGGCTTGAAACCATGAGTCATCAAATGAATGTAATATTCGTGCGCCAACGAGTAGAAATCAAGGCCGGTCTTGTGTTCTAATTGATATTTGTGATTGAAAATATCGTAGGCTTTCCGACAGTATTTATAAAAATACTCTTTCGTGTAATAATTGTCGTAACTCGCTAATTTGTTGACAATCAATTCATCTTCCATAATCAAAATATTTTTTTTAAAATTTTCGCAAAAATATTATTTTTTTTCAAAAACCGCTTAATTAATTTCAAAAAATATCTTCTAATGGTTCAAAGAGTATCAAACAAATTGTTAAATTTTAAAAATTGTATTATGGAAAAAGAAATCAAAAACATGGGGAAAGACAATGTAAAGAAGGTGTTTAATCTTGTGATTGTTGACGAGTCGGGGTCGATGAGCATCATACAGCGTGAGGCGTTGGCTGGCATCAACGAGACGATAGAGACCTGCCGTAAAATTCAGGAAGCTCATCAGGAGATGGAGCAGATGATGACGCTGATCACGTTCGACAGCGGGCATTTCAAAGTGCATTTTGATAATGCGAATGTAAGTGAGATAAGCAAACTGAAGCCGAGCGAATACCGTCCAAGCGGCGGAACCCCGCTTTATGACGCGATAGGGAAGGGCATTGCGATGCTCAACGCGCAGACCACCGTTGACGACAACGTACTTGTGACGATAATCACCGACGGCGAGGAGAACTGCAGCTCGGAGTACAACCTCGGCATGGTGAAGAACCTCATCGAGAAACAGAAGAAACTCGGCTGGACGTTCACGCTCATCGGCACCGACAACCTCGACGTTGAAGGCATGGCCGGCTCGATGGCGATTGACAACCACCTCGCTTTCGCCGAGAACGATGCTGAGACAAAGGCGATGTTCGCCCGCGAAAGAAGGTCGAGAGTGCGCTACAACGACTGTCTCGCATGTTGTGAGGCCATGCCAAAAGGAAGCTATTTCGACGAGGAATAGTGTTGTGTTAGTCAAGACGGGCATCACATCTTCTCTGGTGTGATGCCTTTCTTTTTAAAATAAATGTTATTCCATTGAAAATGTTTGTACTTTTGCGAAGCGTAAAATGATTATCTTAATATGTCTGAACAATTGATTATCAAAGGTGAGACCAAGCGCGAGCTGTATTCAAACCTGCTTCCGCAGATTAAGTCGTTGGTGGAAAACGAGCCGGATGCGATAGCGAACATGGCAAACATCTCCGCTTGTCTGAAAGACACTTTTCATTTCTGGTGGGTCGGATTTTACCGTGTCGTTGGAGATGAACTCGTCCTCGGTCCGTTCCAAGGTCCGGTTGCCTGCACGAGGATTAAGAAGGGCAGGGGCGTATGCGGCACGGCATGGATGGTGAAGAAGACTAGTTAAGAGAACTATTTCACTTAAAAACAGACTCTATTCCAGATAGGTGTATCCGTAAAGTCCTGAGCGGTAGTTGGAGAGGAACTCTTTGCCTTCCTCAACGGTGATTTTTCCAGCTTTGACGCACTGAGTGACCCACGACTCCACGGTCCTTACGAGTTTCTTGGGGCTGTATTGCACATATTCCAACACTTCGGCAACAGTCTCACCGTCAATGAGTTGGTCAATGTAATAGCCTTTTTCATCGACAGAGACGTGGACGGCGTTGGTGTCACCGAAGAGGTTGTGCATGTCGCCGAGAATTTCCTGATAGGCTCCGACGAGGAACACACCTATATAATAAGGTTCTTTCTTATCAACCGAGTGGACGGGGAGGTTGTGCGACAGATTATGCCCTGTTACGTATGTCACCACTTTGCCGTCGGAGTCGCAGGTGATGTCCTGCAATGTGGCTTCGCGGTTCGGATATTCGTTGAGACGATGTATCGGCATGATGGGGAAGACCTGGTCTATAGCCCAAGTGTCGGGCAGCGACTGGAACAGCGAGAAGTTGCAGAAGTATTTGTCGGCTAATAATTTAGGTAAAGAGCTGAAGTCGTCGGGGACGCGTTTCATCTCGCCGCACATCTGGTTCACCTCCTGTGCTATCGACCAGAAGATGCGTTCGATCTTCGCGCGTGTCTCGAGGTCAAGCAGGCCCATGCTGAAGCGGTCGAGGGCTTCCTCTCTGATTTCCTGCGCGTCGTGCCATGTCTCGAGCATCGACGACTGCTTACTGGTGAGTTTGTCCCATGTATCATAGAGGTCGTGGACAAGCTCGTGGTCGTTCTCGCTTACCGTCTCGTTCTCGTCGTCCCATGTTGGAAGTGACGCAGTCTCAAGCACTTCGAAGATCAACACCGAGTGGTGCGCCGTCAATGCGCGTCCTGATTCGGTGATGATGTTCGGATGCTGGAATCCGTTTTTGTCGCAGGCATCGACGATGGAGAAGATGGCGTCGTTGACATATTCCTGGATGCTGTAGTTGACGCTGCTGGCGTTGTTGGCGGAGTGCGTGCCGTCGTAGTCAACGCCGAGACCGCCGCCAATGTCAACGAAATCAATGCTGAAGCCCATCTTGTGAAGCTGTACGTAGAACTGTGCGGCTTCCTTCAGGGCGATTTTGATGCTTCTTATCTTGGTGACTTGGCTTCCGATGTGATAATGCACGAGTTTCAGGCAGTCGCGGAGGTTGTTTTTGTCAAGAAATTCAAGAGCTTCGAGCAATTCCGACGAAGAGAGTCCGAACTTGCTTGCGTCGCCGCCGGAGTCTTCCCACTTGCCCGCGCCGGAACTCGCCAGCTTGATGCGGATGCCTATTGTCGGGGTGACTTTCAGCTGTTTGGAGAGCTTGGCGATGAGACGGAGCTCGTTCATCTTCTCGACGACGATGATGATGGTGCGGCCCATCTTCTGTGCGAGAAGCGCAAGCTCTATGTAACTCTCGTCCTTGTATCCGTTGCAGATGATAAGTGATTCAGAATCAGTGTTCGACGCGATGATGGCGTGAAGTTCAGGCTTCGAACCGGCTTCAAGCCCGATGTTGAATTTCTTGCCGTGACTGACAATCTCCTCGACGACGGGCCTCATCTGGTTCACCTTGATGGGGAACACGATGAAGTTCTTACCTTTGAATTCATACTCCTTCGCCGCCGCTTTGAAGCACGAGTCAATCCGCTCAATGCGCGTGTCGATGATGTCGGGGAAACGTACCAGCATCGGAGCCGACACGTCACGCAAGGCTAACTCATCGACAAGCTCGCGCAAGTCAACAGACGCGCAACCTTCACGCGGCGTCACTACCACATTGCCTTTTTCGTTGATAGAGAAATAGTTAACACCCCAGTTGTTGATGTTGTAAAGCTCGGCGGAGTCTTCAATGCGCCATTTTCTCATGCTTCTACCCATGTAAGTCAAAAGTTTTAATGTTCGTAAAGTTTGAAAGAATAATGTATTCCTTTTAAAATGTGCAAAAATAGTCAATTATATAATGTGTCATCTATTTTTTTTGCATTTTGGTTTTTTTTTTATTTTTGCAAAAATTTTCGAACATGATTTTAATTGTTGACTGCGGCTCCACGAAGGCTGAATGGGTGGTCTTGGAAAACAAAAATGTCGTTGAAATGTGTGTCACCAACGGCTTTAATCCTAACTTTAATGAATTGAATCTGTTAACTGGGATTATTCATGATTGCATTAATAAAGTCATTGAATGTAAATCAGTTGCAAGTGTGTTTTATTACGGAAGCGGCTGTGGGAATGATGTGAATGTCGCGAAAGTGAAGAGTGTTTTTGAAGAGTTCTTCACGGATGCGAATGTGGAAGTCTGCTCTGATGTAATGGCTTCATGCCATGCTTTGTTCGGAAACGGAAACGGCATCGCCTGCATCCTCGGGACTGGCTCAAATGCATGCCTTTACAATGGGAAAAACATCGTAAAAAACGCCGTTTCGCTCGGCTATGTGCTTGGCGATGAGGGGAGTGGCTGCCATATCGGCAAGCAGATTGTCCACGATTATTTTTATTACACGATGCCGAATGATTTGAGACAAAAATTCTCGGACGAATTCAAGCTGACACGCGATGCTCTGATTGAAAATGTTTACAAGTCGCCGCAGCCTTCAAGGTTTCTGGCGTCATTCGCAAAGTTTGCATCTGAAAATATTGGAAATCAATATATTGCTGATTTGGTCTCAAGGTGCTTCAATGAATTCATTGATTATTACATTCGTCCTTTGACAAAAGAAAATCACGGCGAGACTGTTGGTTTTGTGGGGTCTGTGGCGTTTTATTTTCAAGATTTGTTAAAACAATGCCTTGAAAATAAAGGTTTCAACGTTGGAAAAATAATAAAAAGCCCGATGGAAGGGTTGATTAGATTCTATTCATAAGATATTCGTTATCAGCATTTTTAAGATTGAAATACTCCTGTATCTTGCCGTTTTTGAGCAAATCGGAGCATGTACCTTCGAGGAATGGCATTTGACTTCCCATCACCCAAAGCTTGTCGGTGTATCTCAAAAGAAGCTCAAGGTCGTGTGAACTGAATATTATCGTCTTTCTTCGTTCTGTTGCGAGGCGTTTCAAAATTGAAAACAACTCTATCTTGCTTGGATAATCGAGGAAGGCAGTGGGTTCGTCGAGAAAGATTATCGGCGTGTCCTGGGCGATTGACTTCGCAATCATAACCTTTTGTTTTTCGCCATCTGATAAAGTGTTGAATATTCTATTATTCAAATAGTTAATATCGGTTATATCAAGTGATTCTTTAATTATTTTTTCGTCATCTTCTGATAGCTTTCCGAATATTCCGGAGTACGGGAGTCGTCCTGAGGCGACTACTTCGTTGACGGTCAGAAACATGTCATCGGGGCGTTCGGTGAGCACGATGCTCATCATCTTCGCACGCTCTTTCGCCGAAATATTCTCCGCGTTTTCGCCGTTTATCTCAATGATTCCCGAAATTGGTTTGATGCGCCCTGACAATGTCTTGAAAAGCGTTGATTTGCCCGCTCCGTTTGGGCCGATCAAGGCGACTAAATCTCCTGAATTAAGCGTAATGTTTATGTCAGAAGCGATGGTTTTGTTTGAATAACCGATTGATAGAGAATATGTTTTGAGTGTTTGCATGATTCAGTTTTTTATCTCACGACTTTGTTGCCTTTAATGATTACTGCAATGACAATCGGTGCGCCGATGAATGCGGTCACTGCGTTTATCGGGAGGTTGCCTTCAAAGCTGGGCATTCTTGCAATGACGTTGCAGAAAAGTGCGAGGTCCATCCCGATAAGCATTGTCATCGGAATGAGAAGACGGTGGTCGCTGCTCTTGAAGAGAAACCGTGCGATGTGCGGGACGGCAAGCCCGATGAATGCAATGGGGCCGCAATATGCTGTGACAATTGCAGTCAGATAGCCGGAAATCAATATGATAATCAGACTGTTGCGTTTGATGTTCAAGCCGAGGTTCTCGGCGTATGCCTCTCCCAGAAGCAAAGCGTTCAGGTTCTTGGATAGGAAAAACGAAGCGGATAATCCAATGATGATGCTGATGAATAGCGTCGTCATTCGTTCCGTCCCGACGTTTGAAAAGCTGCCCATCCCCCAAATCACGAAGGCGTGAATGTCCTCTTTCATGCTGAAGAACTTGAGAATGTCGGTTATGGAACTTGCGAGATATGCAATCATCAACCCGATGATTATCAATGTCGCCATGTTTTTTGTGCGCGAGCTGAATGCGAGAATCAGCAGTAAGACCGCCACGGCTCCGATGAAGGCTGCGAGGCTTACGCCAATGGTTGACCACCATCCGAGCGTTGATACCGCTGAACCTGAGATGACACCGGTCAGGAGTATTACTAAACCGACGCCGAGACTCGCGCCGCTGCTTATCCCCAACATCGACGGGTCGGCGAGGGGATTGCGGAAAAGAGTCTGCATCAGCAGGCCGGAAATCGCCAAAGCGGAACCTGCTAAAAGCGCTGTTATAGCCTGCGGTAATCTATAATTTAAGATAATGGTATTTAATGTGTTATCTTCATTTGCTTTTAGTAATACATTAAGAATATCTTTGAACGGGATCCTCACTGAACCAACGAAAAGATTGGTCATGAAAAGCACAATCCCAAGCAGGATTATTGCCAAAATCACTATTGTTTTCCTTCTTTTATTCATTCAGCAGGTAGAAATATTTAGGTTCATAACTGTCTTCAAACAACTCGGGGTGGAAGATTGCCGCGAAGTCATTCAGCACGACATCAGGCTCGTATTGGGCTTTCTCGAAATATGAGCTTTTACGAACGTCGCAAACGATAACTTTCCTTTCTTTAAATGCTTTGTAATACGTAAATAGTTCATTCTCAGTCGATAAGCGTTCGTATGAGTATGGTGCATCGGTCGAATTCATTATCCGCCAATAGTCGGCGTTGCCTGCTTTTGCGAGGACCGTTTCTGCATCAACGGGCAGGCTTCCGCTTGTGTTGTCGTCTTTCCACATGTAATCGGCTCCTGCGTCACTGAAAATCTGTGCTATGTAGCTTTTTCCGCCCGGGATGTACCACTGTCCGTCAAACGGCAGGTCGGAAAAGACAGTCGGCCTTTGTTCTGCCTTCTCGCATTTTGATTTGATTGATTCATAATTAGTTACAATGTCATTGAACCAATTTTCCGCGTCCTCATCGCGGCAGGTGAGATAGCCTATCAGTTTCAACCATTCAGCGCGGCCAAGTGGCTGATTTTCAAGATAGTCGGCGTATGGCAGCATTGTCGCGCCGGTCAGCTCCCCGATTTTATCGTCTTGAATCGTCGGATATGGAGTGTAA
>X431_Quagga__coassemble_31_pt1 | contig 37603 bp, 35 predicted proteins | sample X431_Quagga__metabat2_low_PE_006 | metagenome-assembled genome bin X431_Quagga
CCGCCGGCGTTGCTGAAGAAGCCGTCCGACTGACCGTGGGCCGCCGGCGGGAGTGCCAGCGCGAGCAGCAAGGCCGCAGCCGACATGATGCACCTCATCTTTTTGGATCTCATCTCATTTAACTCCTTTCTTTTTATTGGTTAATTTTGTTAATTTCAGTTGTCTCAGGTATTCAGGTTCTGACGCATGAAAACGCCAAAAGCCGGCAGCCAGCGGCTGACGGCGCACATCTAAATCCTGCAAAATTGTAATATGTTGATTGTAAATGATTTACACAATGGGGGGGTAATACTCAAGCCCGACGGCGCAGTCACACGCGCCGGAAGCCACTGTGTGCAATTTTTCTTCATTGATTCTTTCATACGGGCGGCAAAATTACGACAATTTTTTATACGGTGAGATTTTTTTGTTTTTTTTCCACGAAGCACACGAATCGCACGAAAGATTTTTGTTGTTGCGCCAGCCAACTCCACTCTTCACTCTCCACCCTTCACTCTTCACTCTCAACTCTCCAAACTCCACACTAAAAACTAAAGACTAAAGACCAAGGACTAAAGACTAAAAAAACAGCGAAACGGTGTCGTGCGCCAGCCTCTCTTAACTCTACTCTCTACTCTTTTAACTAAAAAACAACGCTCCACTCCGTGATATTCCGCCTCTCCGACGAAAACACAACTCCGACCTTGAACAGCTTCCTCGAATCCGCGGCGTATGGCTCGGCGTAGCCTTTGTCATCGATTTGCTTCAGGGCTTCGGCGGCTGTCCCGTCGAGTTTGAACTCAAAGATATAAACGTAGTCGGCAGTCTCAACAACCATGTCGGCTCTGCCGCGCGAGTTCGCCTTTTCAGTCAAGACCGTATAGCACGACAAAAGCGTAAATATCAAATACATTGTATAGTGGTAGTGGCTCTCGTAGCTCCATGCGCGTTCCTGATAGTTCGCGTTGTAAGGGATATTTGCGAAGAAGCCCGTGAGCGCGTCGCGCATGTCGTCCAAGCGGCACTGCTTCAGCATTTTGTTGAGCGACAGCACGCACGAGAACGTCTCACCGTTATGGTGGAAGTAGTCGTTGGCCAGCAGGTCGATGAAGCCGTTGCGCACCTCGTTGTTCGGGAAGTCGAGGGCGTAGGTAAAGTCCTCGCTATCATAGCCCTTTATCGTAAGGTAGCCGCTCTGGTATATCATCGCCAAAGGGTCTTCGGTGTCGGTCTTGTAGTCCATGAAGTATTTCTTCGCATACGATTTGCTGAGAATCTCCTGAATATTTGTCTTGTTGCGGTCCAAAAGTTTTATGAGGTAAGTAGGCGTGCCGGATGCGAACCAATATTCATCTAATTTTCTGTCGTTCAGTGCGTTGAGTACGCTGTACGGGTTGAAGATGTCTATCATCTTTTCGGAGAAATGGTAGCCGTCGTATTGTTTCTTGAGCAGCATGTACATTTCGTCTTTCGTGCAGCCGTATTTTTTTGCCATGACTGCTATCTCATCATCAAAATAGCTCACGAGTTCGTCTTTCGTGATGCCGCACAGCGCGTCGAAATCGCTCTTCATGCTGATGTCCTCCGGCTGGTTGAAGCCGCTGAAGACACTGACCTGCGAGAATTTGGTGACGCCGGTGAGCAGCACGAAGCGCAGGTGTTCGTCAGCGACCTTGAAGGTGCCGTAGAAATCCTTCAGGATTTTCCTGTTTTCATTCTCCTGCGGCTCCATGAGTACGTCGAGCAAGGGTTTGTCGTATTCGTCTATTAAAACCACACATTTACGACCTGTCTTCTCGTGAGCCATCTTCAATACATTCTGGAAGCGCATGCCACGTTCAGGAGTGTCAAGAAGTCGTCCGTATTCCTCCTCCCAAAGTTTGAGATGCCCGTTTAAAACGTTGTCTAATGTCTCAGGTTTTGAGTAATCTCCGTTTGCAAAATCTATCCTGAACACCGGATATTGCTTCCATTCCTTCTCCAACTCTTCAATTTTCAACCCTTTGAACAGTTCCTTCTCGCCCTTGAAATAACTCTCAAGTGTTGAAATGAGTAATGATTTTCCGAAGCGACGCGGGCGACACAAAAAACAAATGTCTTTCTGTGCGAGGTTGTAAACGAGGTCTGTCTTATCTACATATACGTAACCGCCTTCAATGAGTGTGCTGAATGTTTGTCTTCCGATTGGGTATTTCATAACGCTATCATTTTTTCGGGTGCAAAGATAGTAAAAAAGTTTGAAAGTTCATAAAGTTTAAAAGTTTATAAAGTGTTGAGAGTTTATAAAAGTTTTAAGAGTTGAGAGTTAAGAGTGGAGTTGGCTGTCGCATCAAAAGCAACTCCACTCTCAACTCTCAAAAATAAAAACTAAGGACTAAAAAACTCAACTCTCAAAACTCCAAACCGGGGAACCCCGTCGTCAACGTCAGGCTGTGCGTAAAGTTCTGAGGTGTTCTTTGCGTTGCAGCTGCCTCCGTAGAGGATATGTAATTGGTTGGCAAGGTTTTCGATGAGCATGTGTGCCTCATCGAAATCGAGGTTCATTTTCCAGTTTCCCGCGACTATTTGTTTCTTTTCGTGAAATTATTATTTAGTTTGATTCAAGATTTAATATCACATATTGGTGTCCAATAAATTTTTACAATTTTGTTTTTTATTTTTGGGATTTTTAAGATCTGCGCAATGGTTTAAGATTCCAAATCTTTCAATATGCTTTCGAGGGTGTTTTCAACGTCGGGCTTGACGAAAACATCATCAATGACATAATAGAGGGAGGCCAAGAAGATATCGGAAATGATGCAGGAGCAGAAAATTGTCACTCCACGCACCGTTCCCCAATAGAAAGCGAGGCACACGCCTCCCAAAAGCACCAACCATAATGCGAAGAAAATGAAAAGTGCTTTTCTGCATTTTTTGTAAACTTTAAGTGTCTTGCGAATATATCTTATGTTGTCAGCCACATCAACCGGTTTGGAATTCATATTTCTACTTCTTATAAAAACGTAGATATTCAGAACCATAACGCCAAGCAGCCACCCTGCAATCCATAAACCGAAGAAACCATATACAAAATATGCCAAGAACGCTCCAATCAGAATCCTGATGAGCAGCTTCCTTTGCATTCCCGAAATGCTTTTCCTTGTGACGTTGCTCAACATGGTGTCGCTTACGATAGATTCCTTTTCAAGTTTTTCATTGAGCACCGACAACTGGGAGCGCATTTCTTCCAACTCGTTGTTTTCCATAGCTTTAGTTTTCATTCGTTTGACATTTGCTTAAGTTGTTCCTTGATTCTGACTAATTTTACGGAGACGTTTTTTGTAGAGATGCCGATAATCTGGCCTATCTCCTCATAGTTCATGTTTTCGAGCCAGAGCAGCACTATGGCTTTGTCGATTGGTCCGAGTTTGTTGATGCGGCGATAGAGCATCTCCACCTGTCGGGTGTCGTCGTCGGTGTCGGTGAAGAGGTTGATGTCCATGGTGAGCGGCACAGTCGGCACACGACGTTTCTTTTTACGTTCAAACGTGAGGCAGGTGTTGAGGCTGACACGCCATATCCATGTCTTCACATCGCATCTGCCCTTGAAGCCATCGAAGCCGCGCCAAAGATTGACGAGCGTCTCTTGGAAAAGGTCGTTCACCTCGTCATGTTCCTTCGAGAAGAGGTAACACACGGTGAAGATGGCGTTTTTATTGGCCTTGACGATGCGGCTGAACTCTAATTCTTTCTCTGTCATTTTCAGAACCTTTTGCACATTAGACGCTTGAAAGGTTAAAAAACTACAAAATTATCTGATTTCTCATGATAATAGCACAGATATGTCAATTTGAATGGGAATATTTTGCTTTTCACAGGGTTGATTTTTTCGCAATTCAATTAAACCATGTTTTAATAGACAAAAAATTGTCATTTTTTTACAAGAATTTGAAAATTTTTGCGGGCAGCAATTATTTTATCCTCACCCTCGGGTCAAGAACCCCATAGATGACATCAACGATGATGTTTATCACGATGAGCATCACGCCAATCAACAGCACTGCGCCCATGATGACGGGGAAGTCGAACTTGTCGAGGGCGTCAACGATGACGACGCCGATGCCTTTCCAGTCGAAGACGTATTCCACGAAGACGGCGCCGGCGAGCAGCGACGCGAACCAGCCCGAGACGGCGGTCACCACAGGGGTCATCGCGTTCCTGAGCGCGTGGACGCCGATGACACGCCATTTCTTCAGGCCTTTGGCCTTTGCGGTGCGGATGTAATCCATCGACATCACGTCGAGAAGCGTGGTGCGCGTGAGTTCAGTTATCACCGCGAGCGGACGCAGACCGAGCGTCAACGCTGGAAGGATAAGGTTCTTCAAGTCGAGATACGAGCCGTTGCCGTAGTCATCGACAGAGAAAAGGCTGCCTGTCATCTCAAGCCCCGTCACGTCGTGAAGCACGAAGCCGAGAAGCCACGCGATGAGAATCGCCGCGAAAAACGACGGCAGCGACATCCCTATCGTGGTGACGAACAACGTCAGCCTGTTCAGGAAATTCGAGTTCACGACGGCGGTGAGAACGCCGAGCAGGACCCCGATGATGAAGGCGAATGTTATCGAGACGAAAGCGAGAATCAAAGTGTTCGGGAACGCCTCCGAAAGTATCGTCCCGACAGGCCGCTTGCTCTGGTACGAATAGCGCAGATACGGCGTTTTCAAAACAACGGCGGTCTCCCCTATCGTCATGATTTTCAAGCCTGTTGAGACAGCATTTTGATTTGAAACGAGCTGCGGCGAGTCTTCACCTTTAATCTTATAAAACGAGATGAAAGACAGGTCGTTGAGATAATCGAGATACTGTTTCCCGATGCTTTGGTTCAGTCCGAGTTCCTCACGGATGGCCTGCACGTCTTTCTCATCGGCGCGTTGCCCGAGCATCATGCGCACAGGGTCGCCTGGCACTATCGTGAACAGGAAAAACACCAGCGTCGCCACGCCCCAAAGGACGAGGATGCCGTAAAGGAGTTTTCTGATGATGTACGCTGGCATGGCGAGAGGTTAGAGGTTAGAGGTTAGAGGTTAGGGGTTAGGGGTTGTGTTGATTGGGAAATCGATTTTCGACCACTTATTGACAATCAAGCCGTTATCAATTAACATCAGGCCGGGATTTGAGCGGACCATCGTTTTCAGTTCGAGTTCGTCGCCAAAATAGACATCGTAGAACATTTGATATTTCTCATGGAATTTCCTCACATTCTCCGGCAGAACAGCCGTCAGCCAGATGTAGTTTGCGCCTTCATTTTCAATGGTTTCAATCATCTTTCCGCAAAGTCTGAAGTCTTCATCGGTGAACTCGTCGATGTACGGCGCGACGAAGACGTAAAGGTTTTCTGTCTCGAAAAGAATGTGGGTGAAGTCTTCGCCGTCGGCGTCGAGCATCGCGAAGCCGAGAGTATGCGAGCCGCCTTCGGTGCGCTGCGAGACGAACTCCCACTGACTCATCCAGACACTGTCGTTCCATGGGTAGTCGGGCGACTCAAACTCCTGTGTCTCAGCGGTTTCCTTATTCTGATACGTCACGAAAATCTTGCCCGCATCGTAGTCTTTCGGGGTCATGTCTTTCCCGACTTTCCAGTCCATGAAATCAACGACGGGCAGATGCCGGATATTATAAATCTCAAAGCCGATAAATCCGGCGGCGAAAATCACCGCGAAGAGCCATTGCCCCAACTTTGTCACACGTCCGTTGACCAACGATTTATTATTGAATATCAACGGAATGAGGACAGAATCAATGATTATATTCTTAAAGAATGTTTGCCAATTGCTCATCTTGATGGCGGTGCCGAAACAGCCGCAGTCAGGGACGAGGTCGTACATCGCATCGAAGTATGTGGTTATCGTAAAGAAGAGCATGAGCAACGTCGCGCCCAAAGTCGCAAGGCGAGGCAACATATTGAGAAACAGGCAGATACCGACGATAAACTCGGCAAGTATCAGAGTGACTGCCAAGACAAGTGCCGCATCGTTCAGCCATTGCATCCCGTAGGCGGAGAGGTAATCGAGGATTTTGTATTTCGTGCCGAGCGGGTCAACGCCTTTGGTGAAACTGCTGAAAATGAACAATGCGCCTACAAGCATACGGTTGACGACCAGACCTGCGTGGTTATATTTTTTGCAAAATAAGATTGACAATGCCAAAACAGCCACGATTGAAGCGAGAAGCAATGCTGAAAATTCAGGTCTGAAGCCGACCCAAACCGCGCATCCCAACGCCATTGCGGTGATGCCGAACGACACCAACTTGTTTTTATGACTGAATTTCACCATTACTGCTGTTTGCTTTCGTTAATCTGAATCATGCAAAACACCGCGTAATTAATCATGTCGAAGTAATTCGCGTCAAGGCCTTCGGAAATCAGAGTCTTTCCGTTATTATCTTCTATCTCTTTGACTCTCAATAGTTTCATCAAAATCAAGTCGGTCATCGAGCTGACTCTCATGCTGCGCCACGCCTCATCGTAGTCGTGGTTTTTCCTCGACATCAGGTCGAATGCGTCGTTAAGGACCTGCTTGTGGAGTGCCGAAGCCTTCTCAGGGTCCAAGTCAGGTTGGTCAACCACCCCGAGTTGAAGCTGGATGATTGCCATCGCCGAATAATTGATGATACCGATAAATTCTGGCTCAACGCCTTCATTCACGAGATGTTCCTTTTTTCGCTGTATGCTTCTGATTCTGTTCGCCTTGATGAAGATCTGGTCGGTCAGCGACTCGGTGCGCATGATACGCCACGCCGCGCCGTAGTCCTTCATCTTCTTTTCAAAAATATCGCGGCACTGCGCAATAACCTGTTGATATTCTGCTGTTGTATCTTTTTTCATTATCGAAAAATTTTATATTTTTGCGTCATATTTTGAACTCGTAAAATTAGCAAATATTATGTTACGCATAAACTCGAGAGGACATTTTTTTTCTTTCGACCGTCCGGCCATCATGGGCATCATGAACGTGACGCCCGACTCATTCTTCGACGGCGGTAATTATCAAGGACTTAGCGCCATCATTGAGCATTGCCGCAAGATGATTTCCGAAGGTGCCGACATCATCGACATCGGTGCGTTTTCGACGAGGCCAAACTGCGTAATCATTTCCGAAAAGGAAGAAAGCGACAGAATAATCCCGGCCTTAAAAGCAATCAGGAAAGAGTTTCCAGACATATTGATTTCAATTGACACGTATCATCAAAGCATTGCATATCAATCAATTGAAGAAGGGGCCGACATCATCAACGACATTTCCGGCGGCACTTTCGACGATGAAATGCTTCCATATATCGGCGAAAATCACATACCTTATATATTAATGCACATCACAGGCAAGATGGAGACGATGCATCATGCAGACATCATTTCCGGCAACGTCTGTGAAAAAGTCAGGCAATTCTTTGAGATTCAATTAGATAAACTGCACAGTTTCGGCGAGCAGCAAATCATCCTTGACCCAGGGATTGGTTTCAACAAGACCATTGAATGCAATTTTGATTTGCTCAGAGGCATTGACGACTACAGGGTCAACAATTTGCCCATACTGATTGGAATATCGCGCAAATCGTTAATTTACAAGACTTTAGACACCACACCAGCGAAGGCGTTGAACGGCACAACCGTATTGAACACCATCGCTTTGATGAAAGGCGCTGACATTCTGAGAGTTCACGACGTGAAAGAAGCCGTGGAAGCAAGAATTTTAGTTGAAAAGGCAAATATTTAAACTTTTTTACTACTTTTGTGAAAATTTTCTGACATGACCGAACTTTTGATAAACAGCTTCATACAGATTCGTTTTCTCGACGTTCTCGACATCTTTCTTGTCGGCCTGCTGCTGTATTTCCTTTACACATGGATGAAAGGCAGCGCAGCCATCAACATTTTCATCGCCATTGTTGCCATTATCATTGTAATGAAAGTCGTGACACTTCTGCACATGGAATTGTTACGTTCAATTCTTGGCGCATTCATCGATGTCGGTTTCATCGCATTGATTATCATATTCCAACCGGAAATCAGGAGGTTTCTCTTAAGCATCGGCACATCAAAGTTCGCCGTCGGTTTCCGGAAGTTTTTCTCACGTTTCGGATTGAAATACAAGACCGATGACGAGACCAACCTCGACCCCATTTGCGAGTCATGCATCTCGATGGGAGAAGGCAAGGTCGGCGCACTGATTCTTTTGACGCAAGAGAATGATTTACAGGATATTATCGACACCGGAGTCAAAATCAACGCAATAATCAGCCGTCCGTTGATTGAGAACATCTTCTTCAAAAACAGTCCGTTGCACGACGGCGCGATGGTCATCTCAAACAACAAGATTGTGGCGGCACGCTGCATACTTCCAATCACTCAACAGACCAGACTGCCAGGCAGTTACGGCCTGCGTCACCGCGCCGGGATAGGCGTATCAGAGATGCACGACTGCATCGTCTTAGTCGTTTCCGAGGAAACAGGGAGCATCCGGATTGTCTTCGACGGCAAAGTCACCGATGTAAAGCCGTCTGAGATGAAGGCGAAAATAAAAGAGATAGAAAGCAAGAAACAGTTCTCAAACAAGAAATAGCTTTACTTCAGCGGGATCAGCCTGTCGCTTTCCGTCTTGAAGAAGTAACGCTCGTACGGATCGTAACGGAAACGGTTCACCGTGTCAGCAGCTTTAGGAGCTAAATTCAAATCAATATAGTTATTCATCAGATAATCAAAGCAATAGCCCGCATATAGTTTCCCGAGCATGTTTGCAAAACGATAGAAACCGTCCAAATCGATGCTGTCGGCAAAGATTCTGGCATAGAGTTTCCCGTTTGCGTCAACATCAAAATAACCGTCAAAATCGTTTGAATAGTTTTGTTCAACAAAGGCGGTCTCCGTCGTATAAGCGTCACCGAGGTTGAACCATGTGGCGACATTGACCACATCGACAGGAACGGTGGCATATACGATTTCATCGTAGAATCGTGTTGCAGCCCGCTGATAATCAACAAATTCCGTCACTTCAATCTTTGGCATATCAATAATCCAGCGTGTAGTGTCAGCCGGCAGCGAGTCGGTGTCCCAATATTCGACATCAAGTCCGTAGGCCCGCAGTTCCTTCTCCATCGAAAAATACAGAATATCAATGAATTTCGCGTCATCAATCTTGTTTATGACCTTAATCTGCTTTTCAAGGAACGCGATTTTTTCTTCATTTGAAAGAGTGTCCATCTCCGCCGAGATGGTGTCGTCTCTCAAATTATTCTTAATCAACATATTGGGGACAAAAAGCGCGACTTTCGCGCCTTGGCTTTTATCAACAAAACGCTGTGCGAGTTTCTTTTCCTGCGAGCAGGAGATGAGAAGCAAAACCGCAACGGTTAATATCAGTGTTATCTTTTTCATATTCAGAATAATGTTAGTTGTCCGTCGGGTGATTCAGGTTTTTGGACATCAACAGAAGTTGCATTATCCGCACTTCCAGATGTAACATCTTCATTCACAACGGGTTGTTCCTCGTTATTTTCACTTTCTTCAGGCTCATCAGGTGTTTCAGGCTCCACGATGACTGGCGGCTCGAACGGCTCAAGGAACTCGTAATAATTGACATCATGCACCGAGAGACGCTTCCCCTTCGCCTTGTAGCTCTTCACGCCGATATATTCATCGACGTTAACCTCTTCATCATCAAAGTGTTTGCCGCTCACGCCGTCGTTGAACTTAAGCAAGAGCCGCGGCAGCTGATCCATGTTCATCGCGAGGAACTGCGCTTCTCCGCCCTCCCCGATGAACGAGATACGTTTGTTGAGAGGAGTTTCCGCGTCAATATTAAACCTCTTGATATACATCAACTTAGTTTCAGATTCTACGTACAGGACAGTGAAAATCGCGTCACCATAGAACTTGAAAATCATGGACATGTCGTCATCGAAGTGCGTTGAAAGGTCGAAGTTGGTGAGTTTGATCTCTCCGATTGAATGTATCTGCATGATTCTGTCGTCGCCGGAGAACGAGCCGAGCGACACTCCGCGTCCGTCGGCGTTCAAGCGTTTCACGGTGTCATCGTACCAAATCTCACGCGCCGACAACGTCGAGACACCTTCCTCATGTTTGAAAATCCTGCTAACAGAATGATTAGTAAGCTTATTGCCACGTGTGGCGCGGCCTTTGATGTCGAGCTCCGCAAAGTTATAGTCGAACGTGAGTTTCTTGAGTTTCGGCGACGGACGCAGCATGACCTTCACGACTTCAGCCTCGCCATTCGGATTCGCCGAGAAATAAACGATCTTCGAGCCCGGCTCGCCCATCGTCAGGTCATAAACCTTGTCGTGTGTGATGCCATCGACGTAGAAACGTTTCACATAATACGGACTCCCCGGCTTCCCGTTGCGGTACGCGATGTTGTAGATAGTGCGTTTGTCATTTTTATGGAACACATTGACATACAATATCTTCTCTGGCCCGACGAACAGTTTCTGCTGCAATTTCACGACCGAGAACGTTCCGTTTTCGCGGAAGACGATGATGTCGTCGATATCGGAGCAGTCGCAGACGTAGCCGTAGGCGTCCTTGTTCTGCTCTTTCTTCAGGCCGATGCTGTTGCAGATGAAGCCTTCTTCTTTGTTGACATAAAGTTTCTCGTTATTTGCGGCGACCGCCACGGCCGAGATGTTGTCGAAATTGCGGATTTCCGTCTTACGCTCGCGGCCTTTGCCATATTTACGTTTCAGCTCCTCGTAGAAATGAATCGTATAATCAACAATATGGTCGAGGTCGTATATCACCTGTTCGATTTGTTTTTCGATGTCAAGTAATTGGTCTTCAGCCTTTTTGATGTCAAATTTTGAAATCTTACGGACAGGTTTCTCGCAGAGTTTCAGGACATCTTCGCGCGTTATCTCGCGTTTCAATTTCGGGCGGTACGGGTCGAAGGCGCGTTCAATCGCGTCAATCTGCGCATCGTAGCTCGCCGCGTCTTTCTCAAGTATCTTATATATTCTTTTTTCAAAGAAAATCTTCTCCAACGATATCCAATGCCATTGACTTTCAAGGTCATCGAGTGTATTTCTGAGTTCCCAACTCAGCAGGTCGAGGGTATGGTCGGTGTTATGTTTGAGAATCGCGGAAATCGTCGTGAAGACCGGCTTGTCGTTCTGTATCACGCAAGTGCAGAGGCTGCTTATCTTCACCTGGCATTTCGTGAAGGCGTAGAGCGCGTCGATGGTCTGGTCGGGCGAGACACCCTGCGCGAGATGGATGACGATTTCGGCGTTCTTTGAAGTATTGTCATCGACACGGCGGATTTTTATCTTGCCCTTCTCCCCCGCCTGCGTTATCGACTGTATGAGCGTCTCCGTCGTCGTCCCGTAAGGTATCTCTGTGATTACCAATGTCTTTTTATCGAGTTGCGATATTTTCGCCCGCACCTGTACGCGGCAGCCGCGCGCGCCGTCGTTGTAGCCGCGCACGTCAATAAGGCCGCCTGTCTGGAAATCAGGATAAAGCTCGAAGGGCTCATCGCGGAGGTATGCTATCGAAGCGTCGATGAGTTCGTTGAAGTTATGAGGCAGTATCTCCGACTTCAGGCCGACCGCGATGCCCATTGTCCCTTGTGCGAGGAGCAGCGGGAACTTCACCGGAAGCGTCACAGGCTCTTTGTTTCTGCCGTCGTATGAAGACGTCCAGTCGGTCGTTTTCGGATTATATACCACGTCGAGTGCGAATTTCGAGAGACGGGCCTCGATATAACGAGGGGCGGCGGCACCGTCGCCAGTGAGGATGTTCCCCCAGTTTCCTTGACAATCAATGAGTAAGTCTTTCTGCCCGAGCACCACGAGGGCGTCGCCGATGGAAGCGTCACCGTGCGGATGATATTTCATCGTGTTGCCCATGATATTCGCGACCTTATTATAACGTCCGTCCTCCATCTCCTTCATCGAGTGCAGGATACGACGCTGAACCGGCTTCAGTCCGTCGTTGATTTCCGGCACGGCACGGTCCAATATCACGTATGATGAATAATCGAGGAACCAGTTCTCGAACATGCCTTTCAGCGGGATGACACGGTAGCCGTCGCCCGACTGCACCAACATGCCGGATTCCTCCTCCGCCGTCGGGTCAAAGCCGTCCAACACCTGCGTAACATTCTCTAAATCAGACTGTTCGACTTCCTCTCCCAAATCAGCGTTTTCCTCTAACTCCTGATTGTCAATATTTTCGTCTTCAAAATCGCTCATAAACCTTTTCTAAATAACCGCCAAAATTACAAAAAATTTCTCATTTCCAGAACCTCAAAATCAAAATTTCCGACAACATCGCCAATAACGACAACAGGATGAACGACTTCCACAACATCGAGCGATGCAGCACTGCGTTCATCACATCGGCGGAATGCGTCTCCGACTTCAAGACCGCGACAACATTCAAACCTTTGTCTTTCAACATTTTATCAATCTCATCCTGACTTTTGAAATTCATCTTAGACTCAAGTCGGCTGTCGTTCCATGCCGATTTCCTGACGATATCGTTTCCGTTGCAAATATCATAAAAACCGGCATTTGAAATTTTGTCATACACTCTGACAACCGTGTGATTATCAGACATTTCCACCATCGGGATGACTTCAAATGCGCCGTCAGTCTCCTTGATTCTCGCACCGCCTTCATCAAAAGCCTTCAACGAATTGATTGTCAGTTCTTTATCTTCACCAATCGTATATGACAGCCTTTCCACGCCGCTGCCGAGCATCGCCATTTTCATCATTATCGGAACGAAAAGCGAGTTATCAGCAAAGTCAGTCCATTGACTATCAAGATGAACCGAGAAATAGAACACGTTGCCGTTTCCGACTTTCGACATTGTGAGGAAAGAATCACCGTTCTGCAAGCTTATCAGCGTCAATGAGTTGTCCATTTTGTTTTTCTCTCTGGCATATTTGAAGACCTTTGGAAAATCGGCGTTGTCGGGAATCTTCACAAAGACATCATCGAAGAACGGATGTTGTTCGGCCAACAAGCTGACATTCAACGTGTCATCGTTGGTTGTTTCATTTTCGGAAGGGAACACGACAACAGAGCCGCCGTCGTTCGCGAACTCGAGCAGCGACTGCCACAAGGTCTCGTTCAGCGATGACTTATCATCAATGATAACCATCTGACAGTCATCGAGATACTGTTGGTCGATGCGGTTCGCCGCGATTGACTTATATTCAAAGAGAGAGTCGTTTGAGAAAAGTGTCCGAGCCGCATTGCGATGCCTCTCAACGGTTGTACTTCCATTGTCTGTCAGTTCCACGACCTTTATCACCGGACGGACGTTCAGGACGAGATTATACGAATCGTCGAAAGTTATCGGGAAATCGTTGATCGCGACCTTAGCCGTCTTCTGCCCCGCCTCATCAAGCACGAACTGCATCTTCGTCTCCATCTTCCCGTTTGCTGGAACGTCAACGGTCGTAAACGCAACTGCGTGACTGTCAATATCCAAGTTTACAGGAAAGCCTTTGATTTCCTTATCGCTTTCATTAACGATTTTAACATTCACCTCATTTGTCAGGCCTGCCTGCAAAATCGGCGAGGAGAGCCACACCGTGTCAACATAGACATTCTGCTGAAAGTCGGAAGTCAGCGGCAAGGCGACTATCTGTATTGCCGAATCGGCAACAATCCCGTCGAGGTTCATCATGTTTTCCTGGAAATCGGAAAGCATGAACAACGATGCCGTCTTGAAGCCGTTGCGTCGCATTATCATCTGCAGATTTTCGTATAACACATTGAACGCCAGCGGTCCTGCCTCGGTCTTCATGCCGTCGATGCGCATCAGCATCTCATCGCGGTTCATCGGGTATTCGTCTTCAATCTCGCGGCTGTTGGTGAGTAGCACGAAACGCTGCGAGGGGCTTATTTTATTGACCAGAGTACGAGCCGACGAACGGGCGTCTTCAATCAGCGTTATCTCCGACGACTGACTTTGCATCGACATCGAGTTGTCGATATAAACCGCGACTAAATTTCCGGCATCGTCGGTCAACAGCCTTTGTTCGTTTTTATACGGATGAGCGAAAGCGAGAACGAGTCCGGCGATGAATAACATCCTCATTATCATCACGATGATGTATTTCAGCTTTTTCGTCTTGGCATTCTCCTGTTCTATTGTCTTGAGTGTCGCGGTGTTGCTGAAATACACTATTTTATGCCTTCTGAAATTGAAAAGGTGGACGGCAATCGGTATCGCGAGTGCGAGGAGGCCGAAGAGCATATTTGGGTAAAGGAACGACATTTTCGAGAGAATTTAATTCATCCTCACGTCGCCGAGTGTCATCAGTTTCTCCAGATCGACGGCGTCGGGCTGCCATGCGCGGACGTGGATCTTCGGCAGTTGGTCGCGCAGATCGACGAGGAGGAAGAGGTAGCCGACGTCGCCGTATGTCGAGGAGAAATATTCCTGACGGACGCGCACGCCATAGACATCTTTGTTATTGCCGTTGGCTTTCGTGAAGTCGGTGTCGGTGAAACGCAGCCTGATGTACTCCTGGCTGTTGAAGCAGTCGAGGAGGTTGTTGAGGTACGTGTCCTTGTCGTATTTCTTCAGCTGCACTTCCTCGTCGGTGAGTTTGAACGTCATGCGGTCAGGGATGACGGTCTTCTTCACCACGCGTCCCACGATGATGAGGGCGTCGTCGGAGTAGATGCTCCGCAGGTAGCTGTGGCGTTTCAGCGCATACGCGGTCTGGTAGTCCTCGAGGAAGTTTATCAGCACGAGTCGCGACTGTTCGGGCCATTTGGTCTTCGATATGATGTCTTCCTCCGCCTTGTCGGAGAGGCGGAAGGCGACGGAGGTGACCACTTTGTTGATGGTGTCGAAGCGGAACACGACATCCTGCGAGAAGCCGGGGGTGTCGCGGAAGTCGAACTGCAGCATCATGCTGCGGCAGATGACTTCATCGTTGTATTTCATCAACTTATAATCCTGTTTCCCCGCGACGGTGATATGTCCGTAGCTTGCGAGTGTGTCCATCATATTGAATCCGCCTTCGGAGAAACAGCTGCGTGCCGACTCGAGGTCACCGTTGCGGAGCGCCTTCTCTATCATCTGTATCTTGTCGAGATACGACACCGAGCTTGGCAGCTCTTTCTTCTCCATCCCGACAATCTCGGGGTTCTCCCTCTTCTCTTTCACGTTCTGCATTTTCCCGAGGTCGATGTTGCAAATATTGTTTGAAAAGCGTGGCATTTTAATTATTTCCATGGCGTTAAACACGGCGGCGTTCATCTTCTTCGCGTCGGCGGTGAAGGAGTAGTCGATCTTGACCTTGAAGTTACTCATGTTTTTGTCCAAGAGCGTCACCACCATATTTCCGTCACGGACGGTGTTGGCGACGTATTTCCTACCGTTATGGTATTCGCAGCGCAGGTTGGCGACAGGCAGTCCGGTGTTTGTCATCACCTTCAGCTTCACGACTTTTTTGTTGCCGTTTTCCTCTATCGCATTCTCTTTCGGGACGATGAAATTGAACGAATTCAAGATGCCGTCGCTGCCATCGATTCTGTTCACGAACCATTCATAATCAACAGATTCGTCATCAGGGGTCTTGAACACGAGTCTCTTGCCTTGAGGATGCGCGTAGCAAAGCATGAGCGCCCAGTAATACGACTTCAGCGCGTCTTCGAGGCTCGCGTTCTCCTCCATCTCCACGCCGCGTGTGAGGTATTTCTGTATCTCGGCCTTGCGATCGCGGCACATCTCGCGGAACTCGGAGCGCTTCAGATATATAAAGCATTGATATTCTTCGTTTTCGTCATCTTCAATGACAAAAAACTCCGCCGATTTCTCGACTATGCGCTGCCGGAAAGTGCTGACGATATTCTCCATCTGGCTGTCACCATTGTCGGGCAAATAAATAGCGTGCGAGTCGCAGTTTTTAGCGATATTGCCGTAAAGAGCCCGCAGCGCCGACCCCTTGGCATCGTCGTATGACTTCGCAACAATGCCCGTCCCGCAGAAATATGTGGTGTCGTTTTTGATATTTCCGATTTCCTTTTTAACCGATTGAGCAAAGACATTGTTCGGCAGAAGCAATGTCATCAGCAAAATGGCGATGTGATAGAGTTTGATTGTATTCGTCATGAAAATAATAAATATTCAAAATAACTTCTTTATCGTGTAATACCGTTGATGAGGATCTCTCGGACTTTCAGGGTTTCTCATGGCTAAAAATCCCTTTTCGACCAATTCCATGACATATTTCCTGATATTCTTTGAATGATACGACAAATCAAGATGGCTCAATATATCCTTTGCACTCTTGGCACTGACGCAATACAACAACACTTCAATTTGTTTTGGTGTCAGAGTAGTATCAGAGTTAGCAACATTAGTATCAGAGTTGGCAACATTAGTGTCAGAGTTGGCAATATCAGTGTCAGAGTTCTCAATTTCAATGTCAGAGTTCTCAATTTCAGTGTCAGAGTTGGCAACTTCAGTATCAGAGTTCTCAATCTCAATATCAGAGCATGTATTCTCGTCAATTAATTTCAGCTCTTCAGGATTGTCATACATTTGGATCATAGCCTGAACATCCTGTTCATGGCCATCAAAAGGCAGCGTGAGCACGGTTCTGTCGGCATTCTCCTTTTCCTCAATTTTTGCATTTGCATGAAAAACCTTATTCCACACATAAAAAATGCCGTTCAACCCGCTTCCGGCGCGTTCACCGAAACGAATCAGCGAGAAAATTTTCAACAAGACTCCATTACGAGGATCTGAGACGCCGCCCCCAACAGCTTCAGCAACCGGCAGACGCATACGTCCCGGATTGGCGAAAACAAAACCATTCTTATCTTTTGAAATCACAACTCCCTGACGGCCAAAGTAATCTGCATGAACCAATGAATTTATCACGGCCTCCCTGATAACCTTATGCAAAGGTGTGTCATCAACACGTTGAGTACCTTTAAGCACGAACGGGACTTTGAGGTCAGATGTCAATCTCGTGAGAATTTTGAAGACGAAATCAAAAACATTTCCGCTCCATTCGCCTGATGACGACACGATCCGGTCTTTCCACCTCGTGACTCCAATCAAATCCCTGTCTTCTTGATAATCAAGGAAATACTGTGGGAATACGCGGACAATTTCATATTCATATCCAAACATGAGAAGTCCGGCTTGAGTAGGATGATATTTATCATCATCTCCAACATCCACAGCCTTAATGCGTCGGAGGAACATCTCATCATCAAGGTTGTTCCACAAATGATTCGGATTTGAATTTCTGAAGACCTGTCTGTATGCCTTGACTGTGTCCTGGCAAAAAACATCCAATTCCATGTCAGTTATGACGGTGGCATCCATGGTAATCTGTGATGCGTCACGGTAAATGGCCGAAAGCTGCTCCTTGGTACAATGATAATCGCCCTCGAAATTCCTTCTGTATGTCCCAGTTTCAGGATTCCTGTTGATATAAACAGGCCTGACGTTACGCTCGGCCCGCGGCACTTCCATGACAACGACATCCTTTCCGTCGATGTTCTCCACACGAACCATCCGCTCTGTAAGGATATTGATACTGACTTTCTGCGGATTATTCAAAGTGTTCCATACATCAGCCACATACCGATACGCGTCATCCACTCCGACAACCTTGAGCTTGTGGTCTTTGAGTTCCTCCACTCCAAGCACAACAACACCGCCGTCAGTATTGGCGAAAGCACTGTACGTCTCCCACACAGAATTTGGGATGCCGTTTTTCGCCTTCTTGACTTCCAGCTTGTTGTTCTCCCTGAGTCGTTCAAGATTTCCTATTTCAAATTCACTTTTTTCCATAATACTCAAAGTTTTTCATCTGGAAAATGAAACTGCAAAGGTACAAAAAAATCGGACGTAATGGATGATTCGCCGCAAAAAAAAACAACATTTTGAATGCCTGAATACGCGGAGACGGTGCACGCGCCTGATTCTTCTTTGATTTTTTCTATTTCGCAGAAATACAAAAATTTCAAAAATGCGAAATAGTTTTTTATACGCAGAAAAACCTCGGTTTGACAAACCCTCGGATTACCAACCGTAGAGACGGGGCGTGCCCCGTCTCTACCGCCGGACTACGACGGTTTGACAACCATATATAACCAAAACCTCGGGTTACATTCCCTCGGCGTAACAGACGTAGAGACGGGACATGCCCCGTCTCTACAACCGGACAACGTCGAAATTCCCCGCGGTTCCCGCCTGCTCCGTCGCCCTGTGCGGCTGCGTCCCTTGCCGCCCTCGGCGACTACGCCGCAGGAAACGCCCCCCCCCGGCTCCGCAGCTTACAAGATGGACGGATTAGCCGACTGTTTACTGGGAGACCACGAGGCGGAAGCCGAGGTAGTAGCAACGGTTGTCTGGCGCGGAGTTGCGGCGATACGACACGCGACAGCCCGGCGCGTTGAAGTTCCAACTGCCACCACGGTACACGCGGCAAGAGCCTGACCACGGTCCCTGTGGGTTAGTCTGTGAACCGCTGCCGTAGCTCCCGTACCAGTCCTGACACCACTCCCAGACGTTGCCGCTCATGTCGTAAATCCCGAGCTCGTTAGGCGACTTAGTGCCTACGGCGTGAGTCTTCCTGCCGCTGTTATCCCAATACCACGCAACATCGCCTATGCTGTTGCTACCGCTGTACTTGTATCCCTTGCTCTTGTTTCCGCCTCTCGCAGCGTACTCCCACTCCGCCTCAGTCGGCAGGCGGAAGTTCTTGCCGTTGAGCTGCTTCGCACAAAGTTTGTTCAGTTTTTTTATAAATTTCTGGCAATCTTTCCAACTGACTCGATAGGCCGGATAATTTTTACCAACACCATATTCGTTAGTCCATCCACCATCATAACTCGGGTTGCTCCCCATAACGGCCTCCCATAGCTCCTGCGTAACCTCGAACTTACCGATGTAGTAGTCGCTCAACGTCACGCTGTGGGTTGGCTTATCGTCACTCTCGGCGTCGCTCCCCTGCTCCGAGGTTCCGCCCATGGTGAACGTGCCGCCCTTAACCGCCACCATCTCAAACGAAACGCCGTTCACTGTGAAGGTCTTGTTCTTCAATTCAAAAGTCAGCCGCACCGAGCTGTCGCCGCCGGTCTGCGCCACGGTTATGGTTTTCTCAACAGCCTTCGAGTCGCGCACGGCCTTTATGTTATGCGTGCCGAACGAGAGTGTTGCGGTCAGCGGGCTTGCGCCGAGGTAGTTGCCGTCGGCATACAGCTGGTCGCCCTGCCGGTCGGTTGAGATGCTTATCTCGCGGCCGGTCGGCAGTTTCTCGTTCACGGCCAAGAGGTTGGTCTCGTCAAGGGTTATGGTCTTGGTCACCGTGGCGCAGCCGCTCTTCTCGAGTCTGAGTTCGTGGCTGCCTATCAGCACATCGTACAGCACCTTGGGTGTCGTGCCGCAGTTGCGTCCGTCTATAACTATCGTCGCGCCCATGGGCGAGGAGTTCACGTCGAGGGTTCCATATATCGGCTCGGGGTTCGGTATCGTTATGTTCTCGTCCCTGCCGAGGGTCAGTGTCACATTTTTGAAGGAGGGCTTGTGCGAGGCCCTGCGTGCCTCGAAGGTGTGGCTGCCGTCGGAGAGTCGGCCTGTCCAGCGGCCCTTGCCCACCAGCTCGTTGTCGATGTAGATGTCGGCATTGGAATCGGTTGTCACTGTGGCGTTCACGAAGTTGGCCGAGAGTGCGATGGCGGCTTGTGTGGTGTTGCCGTCGGTCACGGTGACGGTCTTATCGGCGGTGGAGTACATCTCCTTCATAACGCGCACTTTGTGTTCTCCGCTGGCAATGCGGTCGGTCTTGAACGGTGTCGTGCCTACTTTTTTATTATCGACAAACACCGTCGCGCCGCTTTCAGGCGTGGAGGTGATATTTATGAAGCCGAATGCCGGGCGCAGTGTCTTTTCGATGGTCACGGCGTTGTCCTTCACTATGGTGGCGTTGCCGCTTTCGGGATGATAGAGTTCGCATTCTATGCTCCACGTGTGCGTCTCGCCCACCTTGAACGACTTCGACGCCTCGCCTTCGCCTGCATACTGTCCGTCGATGGTGATGACGGCGTTGGGCTGGTCGGCCTTCACAATCAGGTAGTTGTATATCGTCTTCTCCGGTACGACCGGGCCCGGGTTGAAGTTGTTCACCAGCGTCAGCTCGTAGCAGCCGTTGGGTTTCATGTCGTACGGGAAGGCGAACTCGGTGGAGCTGAAGTCGGGGTGCGATATCTTGATGTAGTCGGCGTGATACGTCAGGTACAGCCACACCTCGCCCACCTTGTACTGAATATCGGTGTCTATCGACAGGTTCCCGCCGAATGTCAGCTCGCGCCGCTGCATGTCGTCGATGTTCTGCGTCCTGACCTTTATGACGGCGAAAGGCACGTCGTTGATGTCGGTCTTGTCGTGGTCGAGGATCACGAAGCCCGGCACTTCCTTGAACGAGCCCGGTTCGACGACGAGTTGCGCCTTCACGCCAAGTGAAAGCAACATCATGATAATCAATGTAATGTATCGTCTCATAATTTAAAAAACAACATCAATCTTGAGATTATAATTTTTTTGCAAATATATTATTTTTTCAATTCGCGATGGCATCAATTCATAAAATAAAGTGTATCTTTGCGCCACAATTTTAAACAACCTTAGCATGAGCAATCAACACATCAGATTTGACCGGGCGGCGGAGACCGTCATGCGTGACAAGGCGAATTTCCGCGTTTCCGATGGACTAACCAGCGTGCCGCTCAACAATGTCAGATAACAATTACATAAACTTTCGCGAAGCACAGAAACTCGCCAATCCACTGAATTTCAGCACGATGGCAAAGCCTGTCGGCTCGACATGCAACTTGAATTGCAGATATTGCTACTATTCCGGCAAGGCGAATTTATACAATAAGGTGCAGCCAAAAATGAGCGAAGAGCTTCTGGAACTTTATGTAAGACAATACATTGAGGCCGTTGAATCACCCGAAGTATCGTTTTGTTGGCACGGCGGCGAGCCGCTTCTCGCGGGATTGGATTTCTACAAAAAGGCAACCGCTCTCCAAAAGAAATATGCAAACGGAAAGAAAGTCAGCAACTCGTTGCAAACCAACGGACTGCTGATAAACGACGACTGGTGTGACTTCTTCCGCGACAACGGCTTCCTCATCGGCGTTTCCATCGACGGGCCGCACCACATCCACGATGCGAACAGATTGGATTTCAACCGTCAGCCGACATTTGAAAAAGTATTGAAAAACATCGAACTGATGTTTCATAAAGGCGTGGAATACAACACTTTATGCACAATCAACTCGCGTTCGGAAGGGCTTGGCGCCGAGATTTACCGTTTCCTTCGCTCAATAAGCATATTCATTCAGTTCCTGCCCGTTTACGAACATTCCGACGGAAACGGAAACATTGTCAGCCCGAGCTCAACGCATTCGAAGCCAACGCCTTACTCCGTATCATCCCGTGGTTTCGGGCAGTTCATGATTGATGTCTTCGACGAATGGATCCGCCATGATGTCGGCGAGACCTTCGTCCAGCTTTTCGACATCACGCTGTCGCAATGGTACGGGATGCCTTCGACATTATGCGCTTTTTCCGAGACGTGCGGCGACGGCCTCGTGGTCGAACACAACGGCGACGTCTATTGCTGCGACCACTTCGTCTATCCTGAATACAAACTCGGAAACATTAAGTGCCAGTCACTTGCGGAATTGAGGACAACGTTGAAACAGTTCCGTTTCGGGATGGACAAACGCGACGCTTTGCCGACGAAATGCCAGAATTGCAAATATCTGTTTCTATGCCACGGCGAATGCCCGAAGCATCGTTTTGACACCACGAACACAGGCGAGACAGGACTCAACTCGCTGTGCGAAGGCTACAAGATGTTTTTCGAACACACGGAGCCTTACATGAAAAAGATGTGCGAACTGTTGGACAGAGACCAAGCTCCTGCTGAGATAATGAACCACAACACCTCACCACGAATAACACGAATCTAACGAATCATTTTGGGGTTACAGTAAATACATTCGTGTCAATTCGTGCTATTCGTGGTGAAAATCATTCGTGTGATTCGTGCGATTCGTGGTGAACACTTCGTGGTAAAGTGACTTTGAAAAGTGGATTGTCAATATGTTCGTTTTCAATTATTTGCAGCATCTTATCAACGATTTCTCGATTTTCAAAGGCGATGTCGTAGTCTTCGTGAATGTCGGTTGTCAGATTGTATAAATACGGTTTTCCAACTTTCACGACCATCTTCCAGTCGCCCATCCGCACCCCGATCTGGTCGGTCTCCTCGAACTCCCAATACAGAAACTCGTGTTTCTCCTGCTTGCCTTTTTTCAACAATGTCGGCGCAAAAGAGATGCCGTCGAAATATTCGTCAACGGCCACATTACCATAGACTTTCTCGTAATCTTTCACCCCGATCAGGTCGCAGAGTGTCGGCATGACGTCGTAGAATGCGAGTTGGTGGTCGCTCTCCCCCGCCACGATTCTTCCTTTCCAGTAAACGATGAACGGGATGCGGATGCCGCCCTCGTAACATTGACGTTTGAGGCCGCGAAGTTTGCCGTCGCGTCCGAAGAATGACGGGTCTGCGCCGCCTTCCTCGTGAGGGCCGTTGTCGGAAGTGAAGAAAACCACCGTGTTTTCGTCGAGGCCTTTCTCACGAAGCTTGGTCATTATCTCGCCCACGTATGCGTCGAGGCGCGAAATCATCGCCGCGAACTGCGCGTGAGTATGAATCACCGGATTGTAACGCGAGTCTTCATTTCCGCCCCAGTTTTTATCCTCAACAAATTGATTTTCATAATAATGCAAAATCGAATCATTAGGTTGCGCCAATTCCGCATGAGGCAAAGTGTAGGTGAACATCCCGAAAAACGGCTGTTTCCCATCCTGACTGTCAAGCCATTCGAGGGCTTTCCGGTGAATGATGTCAGCGGAATATTGCGAGCGTTTGAAATAATCATCGCCGAACATCGGAAAATCAACGTTTTCCTCAAGGACTTCGCGGACCACGCCACGGTCGCCTTTCGACTTGCTGTAACGGTTCAGGAAATTCGGGTAATAAAGATGTGCCTGGTACTGACAGATATAGCCGTAGAACTCGTCAACGCCGCGCTTGTCGGGAGTAGAGACGCTTCCCTCGAAACCGCCGGCCCACTTGCCGAAAACGCCGGTCGTATAGCCGTTGTCTTTCATTATCTCAGTCAAAATAACGTGGTCGGGGTCATACGGATGCTGCCCTGTCACGGCGTATTCCTGATTGATGCCGTATTTCACTTTCGGAGATTTCGGCCAATATTCCTTGTTCCCGCGCACCTCGCAATGACCAGTGTGTTGCCCTGTCATCAATGATGCACGCGACGGCGCACTGACGGGGCTTCCGGCGTATGCCTGTGTGAAACGCAGCCCGTGACGCGCCATGCTGTCGATGTTCGGAGTCTGAATATACTTCTGCCCGTAGCAGCCCAAATCGCCGTAGCCCATGTCGTCGCACAAGATGAAAACGACATTGGGTTTTGACTTATGTGAGCATGATGCCGCCGAAATCGCAATTGCACCGCCGATTGTTAATAACAATTTACATTTCATCGCCCGAATACGTTTCTTAAATTTGAAAAAAAGAGGACGCTCTTTCGGAACGTCCTCATATTTCGAGATCAATCTAAAGATTAGATGATGCCCTGAGCTAACATAGCCTTTGCAACTCTCATGAAGCCGGCGATGTTTGCGCCCTTCACGTAATTGATTGTACCGTCAGCCTGTTTGCCGTACTCGACGCACATGTCATAAATGTCGTTCATGATCTTGTGGAGTTTCTGGTCAACTTCCGGAGCTGTCCAGTTGATGTGACCGGCGTTCTGGCAGATTTCGAGGCCTGATGTAGCAACACCACCGGCGTTGACAGCCTTACCTGGTGCGAACGGCACGCCAGCGTTCTGGATGTAAGCGATAGCTGCAGCCTGGCAACCCATGTTGGAGATTTCAGCAACATACTGGACGCCGTTGGCAACCAACATCTTGGCATCTTCTTCGTTCATTTCGTTCTGGAATGCTGATGGGCAAGCGATGTCGCACTTCACTGACCAAGCTTTCTTGCCAGGTGTGAAGATAGCCTTGCCTGGGAATTTGTCGGCCATATCCTGAACTTTGTTACGACGTGAGTCGCGCATGACGAGCATGTAGTCGATCATTTCTTTGTCGATGCCGTTCGGGAGTTCGCAGACACCGTCCGGGCCGGAGATAGCGACGACCTTAGCGCCGAGTTCTGTAGCCTTTGTTGCAGCGCCCCATGCCACGTTACCGAAGCCTGAGAGAGCGACTTTCTTGCCCTGCATTGTCTCACCTTTCTGGTGAACCATGCGGTCGACATAGTACATTGCGCCGAAGCCTGTTGCTTCAGGACGGATCAATGAACCACCCCAGCCGTAGCTCTTGCCTGTGAGAGCGCCTGTGCTGTGCTCGCGTGCGAGCTTCTTGTACATGCCATAGAGGTAACCGATTTCACGGCCGCCGACGCCGACGTCACCAGCTGGTGAATCCTGGTCTGCACCGATGTTTCTCCAGAGTTCATACATGAAGGCCTGGCAGAAACGCATGATTTCAGCGTCTGATTTTCCTGTCGGGTCGAAATCAGCGCCGCCTTTACCGCCACCGAGTGGGAGGTTTGTCAATGAGTTCTTGAAGATCTGTTCGAAACCTAAGAACTTAAGCATTGACTCGTTGACTGCCGGGTGGAAACGGAGACCGCCTTTGTATGCGCCGAGGGCTGCATTGTACTGAACGCGGTAACCCAAGTTGACCTGAACCTGGCCATTATCGTCGATCCAAACTACTCTGAACTTGAAGATACGATCTGGTTCAACGAGACGTTCAACGATTTTTGCTGCTTCGAACTCAGGATGCTGGTTGTAAACTTCCTCAACTGATTCCAACACTTCGCGAACTGCCTGGAGGTATTCGCTTTCACCTGGATGTTTCTTCTCCAGGTTTTCCATGATAGTTTGTACTTTCATTACTTTTTTTATTTTAAGTTAATATAATGTGTTTAAAAACTTTTAACACGTGAAATTTCTTGCAAAATTAGCATTTTTAATTCATCAAAAACACTTTTTTGAAAAATATTTTAAAATAATTTTATTTTTTTGTATTTATCTATCAACCAATACGTTACCAAGATACTCACCTTTGCTCCAAAGGAGTATTTCCTCAACACTTCCATCCATGGCATATCTTATTTCTCTCCCATCCTTGAGATTGTTTTTGTAATGTATCAAAGCATTCTGATAAAGTCCTCCCTGGCTGAAGCCTCTCTGCTCGCCTGTGCCGTGGTCGTAATCGGCGATACTGCCGATACTGCCGTCATGATAATACATTATCCAACTCCCGTGCATCATCCCGTCAAGGTATTCTCCCTCCAGAAACGGCTTCCCGTCGTCATACCATTGGTAAAACATCCCGTTAAGGACACCGGCGGCATAACTTGATTTCTTGACGAGCGTGCCAGCCACATTATACTCCTCCACCACTCCATCGTATTGATTGTCTTTGTAGTGCGACTTCTCCATCAGCTGACCGTTCTCATGCCAACGCGTCGTCTCCCCGTCAAGGACATTCATCGAATAGGTCGATTCCATCGACTGCGTCCCTGAACTGTAATACCATCTGCAAACACCGTCAAGTTTGCCGTCACTATAACGCAGCTCCGACCTCACGTTACCGTTATCCCAATACGAATAGACCGCATCGTCCTTCGGTGCGCACGACAGCAGCAAAAGCAACGATGCCAACAAGGAATATGACAGTTTAGCGTTCATCGTAAAACACACCTTTCATTTCGTAGCCATTTGTCTCTTCAGAGTCCGATTGCCTCAACAACGGCTTGATAATCATTTTATTATACCCTTTAAATTGATAAACGTTCCAGAACCTGTTTTCAAAACCGGAACCTTCGTTTTTCCTTTCAAAATGAAATTCCGAATGAAGAAGCGGAATGTTATATCCTTCAAGATGCGCTGTAAACTCTCTGCCGTAGTCATTCAAGGCATTCAGGAAATACCAACATATATCAAAGCCTTGATAAGCGTAGGCCTGTGGCTCGGTGCCATACCTGTCTCTGAATTTCTTGATAAAGCTCATCACCCTTATCGATTGATAATCAATGTAATTATCATCCATATAAATCGCTTTCATCTTCATGAGATTCTCATTGAAAAGCCTGTCGAACTTGCTCCATTCCGGCATCATGACCACCGTCAACGGGAAATACTCCGTAAGTTTAGTGACCTTGTTGACAATCTCATTGGCAAAGAGTTTGTCATTGCCATACACGACAAACAGATTATTCCGCATCGTTGAGGCGTATTCACTCACTATTTTCAGACTGTCACGGTCGTAGTTGATATTGATTATCCTGTTAGCGAATGCCGTGCTGTCATCGATGGCCTCTTTCAACGAACTGATGTCAAGATGCCTGCTATCTGTATGATAATCAAACTCTTCAAATTCAACATTCAGGAATTTCCATCTCGTCTGATGCTTCTTGATGACTTTGACGACCTCCCTGTTGCCGACATACGACAAAGAATCCATGTGTCGCTCCGCTATTTCGTTGATACGGCTAATCATATCCGCATCGCCGACCCCATCCTTACTTATTATGAAAATGCTGTTTGAATGATAATAGTCTCTTATCAGCATCTCAAGCTGATCTATCTGCGAGTCAAACGAAGGTTTCACCTTTATCACATTCGGTTGATTATCAATTATATTTGAACGTTGTGTAATCGGATTGACAATCAAAATATCATTGTCTGACGCGAATTTCATCACCTTTTCGAAGGGCTTGATATAAAACGGCCCTACTATCATGTCGGCATTTGCCAACCACGGGTCGGCGATGGCCTCAACAGCTTTATTCACATCATTATCAACGTCATACACTTTCAGTTCCAGCTTCATGCCACGACTGTTCGCCATCGAGTCGGCGGCGATCATGAAGCCCTCATAGAAATGAAGGAACGAGAACGGCTTGGTCAACAGCATCTTGTTGTTCGGAGTCTCGTCCCAAAACTCCTCTGTGACCTGCTCGAGATACAGAGGCACCATCAACGCGACGTGATACGCCTGCTGATTTTTGAATGAGTCACCATGATAGTCGTACAGTTGTGCTGTTGCCGTCTTGTCTGCAAGCACCAACACGATGGTTATCAACGGTATGATGAATCTTTTCATTTTACTTCCTTGTAATAATTCAAACCATTTATTTCTCAGATGTCGGAAGCGGGATGAATCCCTTGCCCATCACCTCCGAGCTTTCAATCACATTGACAAACGCATCCGGATCAAGGTCGGCGAGATTATTCTTCAGTTTCACCAGATCAGAACGGTCAAGGTTGATGTATATCATCTTACGCTCCTGTCCTCTGAACAGCCCGGTGCCGACGAAACACGTGCCTCCCCTCTTTATGTCATTGATGATGAAGTCCCTGACGACATCGACTTTTTCAGTGACGACGAATGCCGTCTTATAGGTCTTCATGCCCTCAACGACGAGGTCGATTATCTTTCCTTCTATGACAATCACAAGGATTGAGTATATCGGCAGGCGAAGCTGACCGAACGCGATGAGTGTCGTCAGCGTGATGCACGAGTCAACTATCATCACCAACGTGCCGAGGGAGATTTTAGTATATTTGTGCAAAATCATCGAGATGATGTCGCTGCCACCAGATGTCGCCCCCGACTTGAAAATCAAGCCGATAGCCACGCCGTAGATGCCGCCGGCGACTAATGTGTTCAGAAAATAGTCAGGCATGAAATAAGACTCACTGTGAGGGATCTGCACCATGATATTCTGCAACGTCTCGTTCATTCCGTCCACGTTGGCGAATATTCCGTCATGTATGACCGGATTGTAGCCCCACAACGTCTCAAGAACCCACGTGAATCCGAATATCATGAACGTTGACAAGATTGTCTTGAACCCGAATTTGGGACCGAGAATCCATGTCCCGATTATCAGCAGCGGGATGTCCATGCACAAGGCGTAATATGAAATCTTCCACGGCCACACCGTGTTCAGCACGTTGGAGAGACCGTAGGTACCGCCCGGCGCAAGCAGGTACGGGTTCACAAACATCACATCGCCAATGGCAAACAATGCGCTGCCAATCACCAAAAACAAATATGCGACAACCTCGCGCTTCCAATTAATCTTTTTCCCCATTTTTTGTTACTTTTTCCCTACAGTACCAGAAACAATCCAAATGTTACAGAAATTTTGAAAAATTTTCACTCCGCACAATTTCAACCTTAATATATTATTCCCACTCGATTGTCGCAGGTGGTTTTGATGAAATGTCATAACACACTCTGTTGACGCCTTTCACCTTATTTATAATGTCGTTCGACACCTTGGCGAGAAACTCATACGGCAGATGCACCCAGTCGGCTGTCATGCCGTCGGTGGAGATGACCGCGCGAAGTGCGATTGTGTATTCGTAGCTGCGCTCGTCGCCCATCACGCCGACGCTCTTGACAGGAAGCAGTATCGTGCCTGCCTGCCAGATGCTATCATAAAGATTGTCAGCCATTTCGTTCGGATACGAAGCACTCGGAAGCTCGCATTTCCACTCACGCAGGCCTTTGATGAAGATGTCGTCGGCATCACGCAGGATACGGAGTTTTTCTTCCGTCACCTCACCTAAAATCCTGATTCCCAAGCTCGGGCCGGGGAAAGGATGACGTCCGACCAATTCGCGTTTGATGCCCAAGGCGCGGCCCACTCTTCTGACCTCGTCTTTGAACAAAGTGCGGAGTGGCTCCACAATTTTCAGATTCATCTTTTCGGGCAAGCCACCGACATTATGATGCGATTTTATCTTGCAAGCAGGACCATTAACGCTCACGCTTTCAATGACATCCGGATAAATAGTACCTTGCGCGAGCCATTTGGCGCCTTGTATCTTCTGTGCTTCGGCATCGAAGACCTCAATGAACGTGCCGCCGATGGCCTTGCGTTTCGCCTCAGGGTCGGTCACGCCGGCGAGTTTCTTCATGAACAAATCGCCGGAGTGAACACCTATAACATTGAGTCCCAAGTCTTTATATGAATCAAGGACATCTTCAAACTCATTCTTCCTGAGAAGTCCGTTATCGACAAAAATACATGTCAGGTTCTTGCCTATCGCCTTGTTCAGAAGGACGGCGGCGACGGTGCTGTCAACGCCACCTGATAGTCCGAGGATGACCTTGTCGTCACCGAGTTTCCTGCGCATCGCCTCAACCGTCGTTTCAACAAACGAGTCAGGAGTCCAGTTGCCGTGGCAGCCGCAAATCGTCATCGCGAAATTCTCAAGCATCTTCGGCCCTTCCTTGCTGTGAAAGACTTCTGGATGGAACTGAACCGCGTATGTGTCTTCACCGTCAATCTTATAGGCAGCGTTTTCGATATTGTCGGTGCTTGCGATAATATGAGCGTTCGCCGGCAGTTTGGCTATCGTATCACCGTGCGACATCCACACCTGACTTGTCTTAGACACACCTTTGAATAACAGTGAACCCTCTTCGACAACCGTCAGCATTGCACGACCATATTCCCTTGATAATGAAGAGTTTACCTCACCGCCGAAATGATAAGCCATAAACTGCGCTCCGTAGCAGATGCCAAGCAGCGGCAGTCTGCCTTTGATATTCGACAAATCGGCGAACGGCGCTTTCTCATCGCGCACCGACGACGGGCTTCCGCTCAAAATGACACCTTTGATGTCATCTGTGATTTCAGGTATTTTGTTGTATGGATGGATTTCACAATAAACATTGAGTTCGCGGAGACGTCGGCCTATCAGTTGCGTCACCTGCGAACCGAAATCCAAAATCAGAATTGTTTCCTGCATATTTTTGAAAATTTTCGTTGCAAAAGTACGAAATAATTCAATGGAAACTGTATCTTTGCAAAAAAAAGAAATATGGCCAAAAAAGCATCAAAAAAGAAGAAAAACAGCACAGGCAAAAAGTCGTCCGGCAACATTTACACCAAGATAATCATCATCATTCTTGCAGTTATCCTTGTCGGTTTTATCGTTTATAAATTCCTGCCTGAAACAAAGTCTGACAGCAACAAAAACATCAGCACCAAGATTATCGAGCAGAACGACAACAACGCTGCCATCAAGAAAGAGACAAGCGGCAAAGAGGCCAAACCGGCCGAGAAGCCACAAGGCACCGCGGCTGTTGCGAAGAGAATTGAAGGCTGCTGGATGAGCACCACCGGCGGGGCCGTGCTGACAATGAAAGACTTCGAATATCGCATTGATTTCATGGGTGTTGACAGCGGCAAACCCGTCATCGGCACCTACGCTGTCGAAAACAACATCATCACATTCTCAAACAAACAAGACCCTTGCAAGGAGACGAAAGGCACGTACGAGGTGGCTTTTGACAAACACGAAATCAGCTTCAGATGCAAGGACGACGACTGCACGAAACGCAAATCGACGCTTGTGACCGACTGGGAATGGCTTGACGAATAGCTTGATTATCAAGATTCCATCAGTTCATTGAAGACTTCGTCGGCACCACCGCTTTCAACAATGTTTTTCGCGAGATAGCCTCTGAAAAACAGCATCACCGAGCCTTTCCCGTCGTTGGCAGGCCATATCTTGACCATGTCGGGAAGGTCGTTCGGTATTGATATCACGGGCCTACCTGTTCCGAAATCCAAGTCATAGACGGGCAGTTTGTGCTGGTCGTTTATATTGACTGTCGTTGGTTTCTTCGCATTCATCCCAGGCAAATCAAAAGCGACGTACGGGAGTTTGTGTTTCAGAGAATTCATGCACAAATCGACATATTCATCCATCGTCCCGTCTTTGTTTTCGGCATGTCTGCTGATGTTCTCCTGTATCTGTTTCGCAAGCTCAAAAACATCACAATCATCTTTCAATGAACGAGTTACGATATTGTTTGACGCATTACCGATATAATCGGCATTGATGTTTTTGTACCTTCCACGAATATCAGCGACGGTAAGCAGGGAATAATCGCGCTTGCCGTTGAGACCGTTCAGTTTCATGACCATTTTCACAATGACAGCCGACAGAATAGAATTCGCGCTTATCTCAGAACCCGTTTTTTGAGATGCGACAGCCTTCATCCTTTTAATTTTGTCACCATCAATCAAAAGAGGAGTGCAGCTCACCTTTGAATCCTTTGATGCGCTGTAAATCAACATCTTGACAAGGTCCTTGAAGCCGAGTTTAGTCCATTTTTTCTTCTCCAAAATCGCTGCGGCTTGAGGTTTTGTCATGAAGTCAATCTTCGGAAATTCAGGCTGCACACTCTGTTGAACATCAACATCTTCGCCACGGCAAAGCCCGCCCCACTCATTCATCATCCTATAAAGCGAACGACCGTCCATGCAGATGTGAGCCATCTGGACGGAAAGCACCGCCCCGTCGCTCAAACTCGTGACACAGACTGTCATCGGGGCGCATTTGCCAGTTTTGAAATCCTTGATATTTAACTTCAAAGAAAAATCGTCATAAACATGCCGAGTTTTCAGCACATTTTTTATGCCAATATCCTGACGCTCAACGACTTCAAACGGAAATCCTTCGTTGTTGCACGAAATGCTTTCCGCCGGTTTCATGCGACCGGCAAGAAACGGATATTTCTCAAGCAGAAGCGGGAGTTTCTCCTCCATCAATGCCGTATCAAGTTTCGTGCTGAAAATCCATACCGCTTTGATAATCATGTCGCCGCAAGCCATGTCGAGCAACGAGAACTTCCAAGTTTTGATGATGCTTTCTTTATTTGAAATTATGTTTTTCATATTTTTTAACACAAGTTGCACGAGTTTTTTCACAAGTTTCACAAGTTATTTGCTTTTGTTTTCCAACGATCGAGTTTTTCTTTCACACGCATTTCTTTCCCTTTCAGGAAATAAAGCCGCCAGTAGGAATACATCAGCGAAAAAACCACCCCGACCGTTTTGGTCACTTGTGCCTTTGTTATTTCTCCGGCAGTCAGAAATTCGTAGATGACCAAACCGACGAATGCCGCAAATGCAACAATCACAAGCACTTTTGAAAGCACAAACAAACGCTCACGCCAATCGACATCACGGATTTTATTGATGAAAGTCGGCAATAAAAGAAAAAACACAATCGCGCTCGCCACAGCGGTATTTGATGATAATTCCGTCATAATCAATGGTTTTTATTTCTTCCAGTTTTTCTGTTTCAAAAAATAGCTGTAGCAGAACATGATGATTGAGACCACGATGAGGCAGACTCTCGTTGCCTTGAACTCGCCGCTCAAGATAAAGTCGCCGCCACAAAGTTCGTACAAGATGTAGCCAATCAAGCCGATTGTGAATGTCAAGTAAATGATATTCATCACTTTAATCGCCTTGATGCGTCTGTCGAGATTCTCAAATTCCCTTGCGATGAACGGCATCCCGAAATACATCCCGAACACCAAAATTATAAGTACATACTCGATGATAGTTGTAATTTCCATCTCTTTTAACTTTAATCTTTTAACTTTTAACTAAACTCTTTTGTTCTTTTTAAGTGCTTCATTTATAATCCATTGCAGTTGGCCGTTGACGGAGCGGAAATCGTCGGCGGCCCACTTCTCGACAGCCGCCATTGTCTTGGCGTCGAGACGCAGAACGAAATTTTTCGTATTTTCTTTTTCCTTTGCCATAATTAATTTTCTCTAACAGATGTGTTGTTCTGGCTCGCAGATTCCGCAGATTTGCCGCAGATATTCAAAGTCTCCTCCACCGTCTTCGACATGATGTTGTCTTCGGTGAAATACTTGTCGATTATGAAAATTATTGCGGTGACGACCAACATCGTGATGATTCCAGAAAGGCCTTGGCATCCGTTGAGCAAATCGTTTCCGCCGCTGATAAACAGCATGTTAGCCCCAGCAAGAGCATTGATTGTGCCATGAAAGATAGCCGCCGGATAAACCGATTTCGCTTTCAAGACTAAATAAGCCTCTATCGGCGTCAATGCGAGACACATCGCCACCATCATGAAAACGCCGCCGACGCGGTGAACCGGATAGTTGTGTCCCATCAGGATAATCGGGAAATGCCAGATGCCCCAGACGATTCCGACAAACAGGCACACGACCCAGAAGTTCCTCTTTTTCAATGCATTGACAAGATAATTACGCCAAGCGTACTCTTCACCAAAAGCGAAAAGAGCGTTTATCGTGACTCCGGCAATCAGGCCTGAAATCAAAGTTGTCAGAACAACAAATTTCGGATTGCTCATCTTCAGCATCATCTCCTGCTGTTCTTCAGGAAAATCTTCGAGGTTCGGAATCTGCGGCAGATGAAGTCCAAGCTCCGTGTCGGGCATGAATGAGTTGACGACAACTGTCACGGCGACAATCAAAACCGGCAGAATCCAAGCCACAAGCCAAGTCCAGTTGATTTTGAATTTGAGCAAGCCCGTATCGCCGAGTTTCTCACCATTAATTAATTGCATCGTCATTGCGCAAAGCATCGGCAGAATCATATAAAATGTTGCGCAGAGTGTGTAAAGAAGCGGCTTGTCTGTAGTGTTATGGATTCCGATTCCGAAATACATCAAGGCCGCGAACGCCCAACTCACGAGGCAGACCACAAGTGTGAATATGAGAGATTTTTTCATTTTTCTATTTTTTTATTTAATATTATACATTGATTTTCAACGACTTCAACCTTTCATGCCAAATACCGGAAGCAGCGAAACAATCGTGACAATCACGATAAACGCCACAATTATCAAGACGCTCTTGTACGGCGAAGCGTCGTTGATGACAATCAGGTCTTTTTCATCGACGAACTTCACTGTTGACATGATTTCATCGTAAAGCCGCTGGGTCTGTTCTTCGTTTGCCAAGTTAATGAAATACAGTCTCTTTGTCGTTTCGATTTGAATGAAAGGGCCTTTCCTGTATTTTTCGAGATACAACAACGCGCTGCATTTTCCGCCCTTGTAAATTCTGAAAAAGCCTTTCCAGGTCATCGCGCCGGCGTAACCGTTGCTGCGGAAAATCACCTTCGGCATCTTGTCGCACAACGAGACTGATTTTATGGTTTCGGCGAAAATCCTTGACGGATACATGAAATCCTTGATGAAGATTCCTTCCTTTTCAACAAAAATCTTCGGTTTTCTGCCGCTGTAAATCACAAGCAGAACAACCATAACGATTATCAAAATGACCGATAATGGTATTGCAATTGCTGACATAATTCTATTTTTTCAATACATAATACAAAACTAATCCTATCAAGGCTATCAATCCGATTGACAGGACTATGATTCTTAATTTTTTCGCCGATGACTCCGCGAGTTCAGATTCGCCGATGATTTGCACTGTCTTTTGCATCTCGTTGAAAAGATTTTCGGTGAGTTCATCTTTTTTCAAATTAACGTAAAAAACTCCGTCAACCGTTTCAATTTCGATGAAACGCCTTGATTTCCTTGCATTGTCCAAGAACAACGACACCGCTATTTTCTTCGGGCCGTCGTCTGTCATCTTCTTGACCAAGAACGTGCCTCTGCGACGTTTCCCGATTACAAATCCCCGTGCGTGAACGCCAAACAAAACTTTCGGCAATTCTTCGACAAGTCTTATGGATTTAATCATGTTGTTCTTGATTTTCACCGGAGCAAATCCAAGCATAATGACAATCCCACTTTCGTCGAAGCGAATACGATTCCTGCCTACACACATAATTATCGAAGTAAACAGTGCAGCGAAAGCGAAAGAGACAATGTAACCCAGTACATACATGATTCAACCAAGTAAATTGTGTATAACAAATCTTATAAAACTAATTACCTAAAACTCCTAACATCCTCAATCTCCTAATTGCCTCAATCTCCTACTGATACAGCGTTCCGGTGTTCACGACAGGCTGTGCGGCGTCGTCGGCGCAGAGCACGACCATGAGGTTGCTCACCATAGCGGCTTTCTTGTCGTCGTCGAGTTCAACGACCTCGTCATCCTTGAGCTTGTCGAGGGCCATCTTGACCATCGAGACCGCGCCTTCCACAATCTTCTCGCGTGCCGCGATGATGGCCGCCGCCTGCTGACGGCGAAGCATAACCGCCGCAATCTCAGGGGAATACGCCAGATAGTTGATTCTCGCCTCGATGACCTCCAAGCCCGACATTGCGAGACGGTCGTTGAGTTTGTTGAGGAGGATGTCGTTGATTTCAGAGCCGCCCGAACGGTGTGTCAGCTCGCCCGATTTCGTGTCGTCGTTGTCATCGTAGGCGAACATCCCTGCGACCTCACGAAGCGCGGCGTCGCTCTGCACCCTGACGAAACTCTCGAAAGCGCGCATACGGCTTGAAACCGCCGCATTGCCTCCGACATTTGAACCCATCGTATTGACAGCAATCGTCTGAGAATCAATTTCAAACATCGCCTTGTAGGTGTCTTTCAGCTTCCACACGAGAATCTGACCAATCATTATCGGGTTGCCGGTTTTGTCGTTCACCTTGATTGGATCGACGTTGAGGTTGCGGGCGCGGAGTGACACCTTCTTCGATGACATCAGTGGATTGACCCAGTAGAAACCAGTCTTCGTGAACGTGCCACGGTACTTTCCGAAGAAAAGCATCACCATGCCCTCGTTCGGCTCGAGCATCCTGAAACCAATTGCGAGAAAAATGTCGATTAAAATCAAAACGATTCCACCTATCAGCAAGCCGACCGGCTCACCTTCAGTACATCTTGTAAATCCGAAAATCGCAGCAGCGACGGCGGCGATAACCACAAACAACATGACGAAACCATTCAGTTTCAATCCTTTGAATTCAAATTCCTTGTTTTCCATACGTTTTAATTTTTAGTGTTTTTGATATTATTTTGATATTACTTTGATGGCGCAAAGATACAACTTTTTTGAATGTGCAAGAAAAAAAAATTATTTTTTTTACTGAAGCATGATTTTTCAAAAAATTACAAGTATCTTTGCGGAAAATTAAATAGTATGAAAACATTAAAAAATTCAAAAACCAAACAAGCTAACGAATTGAACATCAATCATAATTCAAACATAGCAAGCAAAAAAAAGAAATATCCAAAATCAATAAAAGGCTGCATTTCGGTTGAGGAGTATATTGATATTTTCAGGGAGGAATTAAAGAAGAGATATGAAGAATTACAAAATACAAATCAACAAAAGGTGTCTGTATGACATGTATGAAGTCACACTTTACGTGGCACTCAAAACGTCAATTGAGTATTCAGAAGTTTATTCTGTCAAACTCCAAGAAGAAATAAAACGTCTTTCTTATCTTGCTGATGTGATAAAGAAATCAGATTTTGAAACCGCAAAGCAATACAACAAAAAAGCCAAAGTTTTTATAACCAAGAACCGAAAATGGAGCATTATTTTCCACACTTTTAGAAATTTCGTTGTTGTTGACCGAATTATTCCAGCAAAAATGATGACTCATTAAATGCATCAATTAATGGCAACTACAAACGCGTTTTTATGACAATTAGCACACTTATTTAAAATAGAAGGCTTGCAAAAAAGTCCTGAATCGAAACGGACTCAGGACTTGCAAATTGTTTTTCAAATTGAAAATCAATAGTTTTCGGCTTTGATTTGGAAATACGACTGCGGGTGGTTGCACACCGGGCACATTTGCGGGGCTTTCTTGCCGACGACGATGTGGCCGCAGTTGACGCACTGCCAGATCATGTCTTCGTCGCGTGAGAAGACGATGCCGTTTTCGATGTTCGCCAAAAGCTTGCGGTAACGTTCCTCGTGTTCCTTTTCTATCTTGGCGACCATTTTGAACAGGGCGGCGATTTTCGTGAAGCCCTCCTCGCGTGCGACCGCCTCGAAAGCGGCGTACATGTCGGTCCATTCGTAGTTCTCACCGTCGGCGGCGTCTTTCAGGTTTGTAATTGTGTCAGGCACCTCGTTGCCTTCGTGCAGAAGTTTGAACCAGATTTTCGCGTGTTCCTTCTCGTTGTTCGCGGTCTCCTCGAAGAGGTCAGCAATCTGGTTGTAGCCCTCCTTGCGGGCTTTTGACGCGTAGTAGCTGTACTTGTTTCTTGCCATTGATTCGCCTGCGAAGGCAGCCTGCAAGTTGGCTTCAGTCTTTGAACCTTTTAATTCCATGATGTTGATTGTTAAGTTGTTATTCTTGTTTCCGCCGGCATTCTTTGCAAATGCCGTAATATAAAATTTCAATTTTGTCAATTTCAAAATCATCCGATTCGCCGTCTGTCATCGTCGGCATTTTCATGTCGAAAACGCGTCCGCATTTCCGGCATTTGAGGTGTGCGTGCCGCTCGGTATTTGAATCGTAACGCACATTTTTCTCGTCGATAGTGAGCGAATTTATCGCGCCCGCCGACTCAAGAAGCGACATCGTGTTATAGACCGTCGTCTTTGAAAGCGTCGGGATTTCCCTCGCCAACGCCTGATAAACATCATCAACAGTCGGATGTTCGAGATGATTCAGCATGTATTGCATGATTGCGATTCGTTGCAGCGACGGCTTGATATTCTTGCTAATCAAGTAGTTAATTGTCTGTTCCTTGTCGTAATTCATC
>X431_Quagga__coassemble_32_pt1 | contig 37420 bp, 34 predicted proteins | sample X431_Quagga__metabat2_low_PE_006 | metagenome-assembled genome bin X431_Quagga
TTTGTAAAAGACTTCAAAGCGTGACCATACCAAACTCGGTGACGACAATTGGAGATAGGGCTTTCTTTGGGTGTTCAACCCTTCAAAGCGTGGACATACCAAACTCGGTAAAAATAGGTAAAGATGCTTTTGAGGGCTGTCCGTTTTCGCCTTCTAAATGATTTGTCTTGTTGTTTTCAGTTCGGTCACAAAAAATTCCGGTCAATATGGGTGGATGCTGCACAAATTCGGAATCGTAGTGTGGTGGCATGACGGAAAGTCGGTCTGGTTGTGTTCAAGTCGAATCTGTAATGTTAGTTTGCAAAGTTATCATATCATGCGATAAAATGCAGGAAATAACTGAAATAATTCGTATGCGAATGAGGATTTTTTTACTATTTTTGCGTCTTCGAAATTTTGCGCCTTTATGACAACTTACACCCCAAACCCAATCAACACCGATGACGTAGAACTTGACAGCGTGCTTCTCGGACTGACAGAGAAACTTGCGGAGAACGTCCACGAAATGTGGGCGCTCGGACGTGTCAACGACGGATGGCGCTACGGCGAGAAACGCGACGACGCGGCAAAAACGCACCCGTGCCTCGTGCCCTACAGCCAGCTGCCTGATTTCGAGAAGGAATACGACCGCAACACCGCGATGTCAACACTGAAACTCATTGTCAAACTTGGATATAAAATTGAGAAATGATGAACTTACCGCTAAAAAGATATTTCGACAAAAGTCTGTCGTCGTCATGGTGGAAACAACTGCTGTGCCTTGCTGGCATTCTGGTCGTCTTTTTCATTCCGTCGTTGCTTTTCGCACTGTTCTGCACTGATTTCAAAATACACGATGCCGTTGAGGTCTATATGGATCCCGGAAATTTCAGCTCAAAGGTGAATGCCATGTACGTTGACGGATGCGTGCCGGAAGGCCACTGTGCGAATCCGGACCATGACGCCGTGATAAATTTCGAACGGAATAAGAACTTTCGCTATTGGGCTTTTTTGATAACGGCGTTTGCCGGTGCCACCGCCTTCGCCGGCGTGCTGATATCGATGTGCGGCAACTACGTGCAGCAGCGCGTCGGTAAGTACAGGAAAGGTTATGTGAGATATGACTTCAGAAACCATACCGTCATCTTGGGCTGTAATGATATGATGCCGACTCTGATAAGGCAGATCATGGGCGACAAAAAGGAGAAATTCAAAGGGATGATTGTCCTGATGACATCTCGGGATGTCGAGGCGGTGCGTGAGCAGCTGTTCACGGATCTTGACAGGAAAGAACAAGATAAAATTGTACTCGTCCACGGCAACCGTCTCTCCGCCGAAGACCTGAAAAACATCTGTGTCTCAAAGTCGAAACGCATTTACCTTATCGGCGAAGATGATGACATCGATCATGATACATTGAATATCAATAGCTTGGAAATCATCGCGAAACAGATTCCTGAAAACATGAAAATCGGCTGCGTGACGTATCTGCGCAACCGCTCGACATTCGCGCTTTTCCAGACGAGCGACATTATGGAAGAGGTGAAGAGAAAGATTGATTTCCGGCCGTTTAACTTTGACGAGACATGGGCACGCAAACTCTTCGTGAACTGCGAAAGCAAAATCAACGGTATAAATTATCCGAGTCTCGACCGTGACGGAATTGACAAGGATTCCGACAAATATGTTCATCTCATCATCGTGGGGATGACACAGATGGGAGTCATGCTCGGCCTGGAGGCGGCGCACGTCTGCCATTTCCCGAATTTCAGCACGAAGAGGAGGAAGACGAAGATCACTTTCATCGACGAAAACGCCGATGTCGAGATGAAGTTTTTGGTCGGTGCCAACAACAGGTTTTTCGAAAACTGCCGTTATAAATATCGGTATAAGAATCATGAAGTGCGTTCAAATCCGAACAATGATTTCCTTGATGTTATGTTTGAGTTTTTCAAAGGAAATATCGGCAACGAATGGATAAGGGGTTATATTGAGGAATGTGCGAATAACGACAGGGAGATTCTCACCATCGCCTCGTGCATGGACGATACCGCCAAGAGTCTCGCCGCAGGCTTGTATCTGCCTGATGCTGTTTATGATAAAGGGCTGTCTGTCGATGGCAGGAAAGAGAAAGACGAAGTCGTGGTTCTGGTGCGTCAGAACACTTCGGCGGAGTTGCTCAACATCATAAAGAAAGGAAACGCGAAATACCGGAAATACAGGAACGTGTATCCGTTCGGCATGTTGAACGACGGCTGCGAGCTTGATGAGACGTTGACAAGATGGGCTAAGCGCATTAACTATCTCTATTGCGTTTTCGATGATTTAGGCGGAGCACCTTCGCTTTATCCCGACGATGTCGTTGATGATAAATGGAATGGTTGTTCGGTTTCCGACAAATGGTCGAACATCTACAATGCGATGACTATCCCGACGAAGCTGCGTAGTGTCGGGGTTGATTATAAATCGTTGACATGCAGGAATTTGACAGAGGAGGAAATCGGGCCTCTCGCGGAGGTGGAGCACAACCGCTGGAATGTAGAGAGGCTGCTTATGGGTTACCGGACAGTGACGGAAAAGGAGTCTGCTGAAATAGAAAAATCGATAGCCGATGGCGGCTCGCTGAAGAAAGACTACAAGGACAGGCTGAAGGCGCATTACGACATCCGACCGTTTGCCGACTTGAGGGAAGACAAGAATGGCAAGAACGTCAACAGGTATGACTTCGGCATGACAAAAGGAATTATTGAGATAATTAGAAATTGAGGAATATGGAAATGAAATACGATGTGTTTATCAGTTATTCGAGCAAGGATCAGAAAGTAGTGGAGGGTATCTGCGGCTATCTTGAGCGTTACGGATTGAGGTGTTTCGTGGCTTACCGTGACATTCCAAAGGGCAAGGTGTGGGCCGCCGCCATCGCAGACGGCATTGATGATTCAGCGATGATGGTTGTGGTGTTCTCACAAAACTTCAATCGTTCCGAGCAGGTGGACCGTGAAATGGAACTTGCGGCGGAAGATAATAAGACTATTTTGACGTATCGCATTTCGGATGATCATTTTTCGGGTGCGAAAAAATACTATTTGAAGAACCTCAACTGGATAGATGCCTTCCCCAATCCTCAGGAGCATTTCGGCACACTCTATACCAATGTTTGCCAACTTTTGGGTAAAACACTTAACAATCAACTGCCGTCTGCACCAGAACCGCAGCCAGAAGCGCAACCAAAACCATTATTGTGGCTGTGGATTTTGCTCGGCATCCTGATCTTCGGTGGTGTGGTTTTCGGGGTGAAAAGCGGAATTGAGAGAAAAAGAGAAAGGGAACGCATCGTCGCAGAGCAACAGAAGGAGCAGCAGCGCATCGCCGCTGAGCAGCAAGCGGCGGCCGACAACGCGTTTTTCCGGGACTGCAAGGATGTGACGGATTACCGTTCATACCTGAACAGATACCCGGAAGGACTGAACGCCGAGCTTGCAAAAAACAAGATAGACAAGCATGTCGCCGACAGCACTGCGAAGGCGCAGGAAACCGAGCGACAGCGTCAGATAGCGGCTGAGAACGAACGGAAGGCGAAAGAGTCATGCAAGCCAAGTGGAACTATCAACGGCCACGAGTATGTTGACCTCGGCCTTCCAAGCGGGACGCTGTGGGCCACGTGCAATGTTGGCGCGAGCAGACCAGAAGACTACGGCAACTATTACGCATGGGGCGAGACCGCAACAAAGAGCACGTACAGTTGGAGTGCCTACAAGTGGTGCAATGGCAGTTGTGACAACCTCACCAAATACCGCACAAGTTCAAGTGAAGGCGCAGTTGACAACAGAACAACACTCGAACTGACAGACAACGCGGCCCGCGCAAACTGGGGCGGTGACTGGTGCATGCCGACAACTGAAGAGTGGAGAGAGCTGTATGACAGATGCACATGGACATGGACGACGCAGTGCGGAAGGAAAGGCTACCATGTCACAGGATCCAACGGCAAGAGCATCTTTCTGCCGGCTGCCGGCCTCTGCGATGGCACGTACCTCTACGAAGCTGGCTCTCGCGGCCTCTATTGGTCGAGTTCGCTCTACTCGTCCGATTCCAGCTTCGCGTACGATGTTAGCTTCAATTCGGGCGATGTGAATCCGCGGGACAGCAGCAGTCGGTACTATGGGTTCTCGGTGCGCCCGGTGCGTGCTGCCTGGTAGTTCTTGGGATTCAACCTGCCTTGTCAAGGAAGAAGAGACCTCGTTATGCTGCGGTGTGGTGGCCGTGGCGACGGAGTCTGCCCGCAGGCGGGCTGCCAAGCCGATGTCAGGCGGCCACTTTGCAGCAGGAAGTTTTTTCTCGGTTTTGAGACGCACAGCGGCCCGTCTCTACGGTTTGTATTCCGAATGGTTGCCAAACCAAGATTGTCCGGCTGTAGAGACGCATTGCAATGCGTCTCCACAGCGGAAAACCCACGCCGAAACATTCGTGTCATTCGTGCGATTCGTGGTGAAATCATTCGTGAAATTCGTGGTTGTGAAACGCACAGCGACGAGACGATTGTTAAAATTTTTGAATCATGAAAATAACCGACTTCCAACAAAAAGTCTATGATGCCACGCGCCTCATCCCGCGCGGTGAGGTGATAACCTACGGCGAGCTGGCGCGGCGCATCGGCTGCAGGTCGGCGCAGGCTGTCGGGCAGGCGTTGAGGCGTAATCCGTTCGCGCCTGAAGTGCCGTGCCACCGTGTCGTGGCCGCCGACGGAAGTCTCTGCGGTTTCGCCGGACATCGCGACGGCGAACTCATCGCCAAGAAACGCCGGCTCCTCGAAAACGAAGGCGTCACGTTCAACGGCGACAAAGTCGCGGCGGAGAAAATCAATGTGATTCATCACAGGTGAAATTTTTATGTTTGGATTTTGTCAAAAAACGACAAAATCCCATAAACCGCTGTTGCTCAGAGGTGCCAGACAGACAGAAGAATCTACTGCTGTGAGGTGTCTCGGCGAACGTTTTAATACTTATGTCGAGATAAATTTTGAGAAGCAGCCTGTTTACAAAGCATTGTGAAAAAACAACTTTAGGCTTCAGATATTTTAAACACCTTCATCGCGATGACCGCGCACGCCTCAGCATCGGCTAACGCGTGGTGGTGCTTGGTGAGGTCGTAACCGCAATGCGCGGCGACAACATTGAGCTTGTGGCTCTCCAACTCAGGAAAGACAATCTCCGAAGCGCGGTGCGTGCAGTAAATCTGATATTTCGGCTTGCGGATGTGATAATATTTGAACAACGCCTTCAGACAGTTGTCTTCAAAGGCCTTTCCGTGCGCTACAATCGGTAAGTCCTTGATTTCGTTTTTGATGGCGTTCCACACCTGCGGGAAAATCGGTGCGCCGTCGGTGTCTTTTTTCTTCAGTCCGTGAATCTTCGTCGTGTAAAAATCATAGAAATTCGGCACCGGCTTGATGAGACTGTAAAACGTCTTGACGATTTCGCGGTCCTTAACAATCACCACGCCCATGCTGCATACACTCGTGAACGCCGCGTTCGCCGCCTCAAAGTCAATCGCCACGAAATCCTTCAGGTCCGGAACTGGACTGTTATTTGACTTCTGCGTAGTAGATGTCGATGCCATCGTCTTCAAACATTGATTCGCTCAGGCAATACTGTCCGGGTTTGCCGTCTTCTTGGAACAGATAAACCGATGCCTTGTGGAATGTTATAGGTTTCTGGTTGTTGGAAAGCTGTTGAACTTTTTCGTATGTAATTCCTTCAATCTTAAGGAGTTTCATCATCGCGGCGAGGTCGAGGTCAACGTTCAGGAACATGTCGCTGCCGCCTTCCTTCCATGCGATGCTGATGATGCCCGTGGTGTAAAGCTCGAAGTCGCGTATCTCAATTTTCTTCATCGTGTAAAATTTTGCGCAAAGATAAGGAATTTTTCAACCACGAATTATACGAATTGCACGAATATGATTTTTCTTTTTTCTATTTTTGCAAAAAATATTTTTATGACAAAGAAACTTCTGTTTTTCATTGGCACACTATTAATATTAGCAGGTGTAAAAGCGCAAAATAATGTAAAGCCGACGTGGGAGTCAATAAACCGGCGCGGCTATCCGCAGTGGTTCTCTGACGCGAAGCTCGGGATTTTCATTCATTGGGGCGTGTATTCGGTGCCGGCCTACGCCTCAAAAGAAGGCTACGCCGAATGGTATTACCGTGGCCTGATGACGCGGGACTCGGCGCGTGTCGACTTCCAAAGACGCAACTATGGCGTTGATTTTCAGTACAAAGACTTCGATAAGATGTTCAAGGCTGAACTCTGGAATCCTGACGACTGGGCGGAGCTTTTCAAAAACAGCGGCGCGAGATACGTGCTTTTAGTGACTAAGCATCACGATGGATATTGTCTTTGGGACAGCAAATACGCGCCGCACTGGAACAGCGTCGAAGGCGGCCCGAAACGCAATATCGTCGGCGAACTGACCGAAGCCGTTCGCCGGAAAGGACTGAAGATGGGTTTCTATTACTCCCTGCCGGAATGGACCAATCCGCTGCATGTCTGGTGTGAAGATACCCCCGACTCAATAGGCGAATATGTTGATAATCACATGATTCCGCAGTTTAAGGAACTCGTTTCGACCTACAGGCCGTCGATAGTCTTCACCGACGGCGAGTGGAGTTTTGATGTTTGTTCGCCGTTGCGATGCACAGAATGGTAATAACATATAACAAAGTGGTCTCGTTGATGTATGGAAGCGCGTCTGTTGCGTGACTTCAGAGGTTGCGGCGAAACCGCACACAATAATCCTTTACCAGTTGACTTCCTGTCGTTTCAGCGGCATCGTCATGCATCTGGCACCGCCGCCGCCGCGCGACAGCTCGTTGCCTTGGAATGCCACGACGCAACGCTGATAGTCGTCAACGTTCTTCTTTCCGGAAGCGACGTCGGCGGCATCGAGAATCGTGAAGCCGTTCTGACCTAATGCGTTAATCGTGTTGTAGTTGCGTGCATAACCCAAGACCTTTCCCGGTGCGAAGGCGAAGAAGTTGGCGCCGCTGTGCCACTGTTCGCGTGCTCCGGCGTATTCGTTGTCGCCGCCGCAGAAGACAGGCTCGAGGTTCATGCCGAGCTTGCGCAAAGCGTCGATGAGGTTGGTCTCTTCAGTAATCTTCGTGTATTCATGACCTTTGACCTCGATATGCACGGTCTTGAACTTGCCGCTCATAATCACTGGCTTGAACGCCATGCAGCGGTCTTTGTCAAGCAAGGTGAACACCATGTCGAGATGGATGAATGAGTCGGGTTCAAGCGGCAGCTGCTGCATGATGAGGTGACGGACTCCGCCCAAACACCTGAGATGCTCCGCCATGGCGTCGATACCCTCACGGCTCGTCCTCGCCCCGCAACCACTCAAAATGATATCATGACGTGCAATCTCTACATCACCGCCCTCAACGGAACCAACGCCGTTGATGCCATAACACTCAATGGGATGCGTGACCTTCGTGTCGATGATTGACGAGTTTTTGAAGATGGCGTCAAGAATCAAAGTCTCACGATCGCGGACCGTCGTCGCCATCTTGCTGATCATCACATTGTTATACATGGTGAACGATGCGTCCCTCATGAAAAACAGATTCGGAATAGGAGGGAAGAGGTACCTCTCCGAGAAACTCTTGCTGTCGTAACCCTCGATAAGGACGCGCGCGAGCTCTTCCTCGTCAAGGTCATTGAGCAACTCGATGAAATACTTAAGGTTCTCTCTCTCGCAAATCCTTTTGACGAGGTCTTCCCTGATATCTTTTTTCTTCAAAATATCAACAAGCAAATCCTTGAAATACAATACATTAGTAACCTTGTTAAGGGTTCCTTCAAAATTCTTGTAATTCTCTTGGGCTTCTTGATAGTTTAAAATGTCACTGAAAAGGAACTTGTGAGCATTCTCCGGCGTCATGTTTTCAATCTCACGACCAGGGCCGTGCAACATGACATATTCTAATTTTCCAATCTCTGATTCAACGCAAGGTTTTACGCATCGGAAATATTCCATAAAATATTTTTTCGTTCAACAATAAGGGTTTTGAACCCTGAAATTTCAGTCGGCAAAGTTACGAAAAAAAGTTTGTTTTCGATTAAAAAAACAAACTTTTTCTTTGCCTGTCTGTCTCAACGTTTGGAAGCTAATAAAGTTCGATGAATTCGTAGCCGTTCCCCATCGCATCAAGGAATTTTATGAAATCATCTTTCTTTATAACGCATGTCGCAGTGTTGTCGTTCGGGTGGAAACTGAGCCGTTCGGCATTGAGCAGGTTCTTGTCAATGTACAGATACACATGATGTTCCGTGTCGTTGATAATGCCGAAAGGGGAGACGCTGCCCGGCTTCAGGCCGAGGTATTTGTCCATCCTCGCCTCCGACGCGAAACTCAGTTTACCTTGATGGAGTCGATGTTCGAGGTCGTGAATGGCCATCTGCTGCATGCACTCGAAGATCACGAGATAATGGCGGTCGCCTTTGTGGTTCCTGAAAAACAGGTTCTTGCAATGCGTCGAGTCGAATTCCTTCCAGTAGTTTATCGCCTCTTCGATTGTCGGGATCGGCGGATGGAAATGGATGTCGAACGGGATGCCTAAATCATTCAACTTGTCAACGACCTTGCGCTGACGTTCTGATAGTTCGTGATCTGCTGTTGTCATTGTGGTATTTAAAAAGTGAACGACCCACCCGTTTGCATGGATGAGCCGTTCTGATGAAAAATGAGAATTATTTAAAAATCTCCTTGATGCCGCCGATTGAACCGAGCAGGTTCGTGGCTTCATACGGCAGATAGACGGTCTTGTTGTCCTTGCCGCTGGTCATCTCTTTTAATGTCTCGATATATTTTGTCGCAAGGAGGTACGATGCAGGGTCGGTCTTTGTGGCTTTGATGGCCTCAGCCACGAGGCTGATGGCCTGTGCTTCCGCCTCCGCCTGCATGATTTTCGCCTTGGCGACACCTTCCGCCTTCAGCAGTGTTGACTGTTTCTCTGCTTCGGCTTTGTTGATGGCCGATGTCTTTTCACCTTCTGAATTAAGAATCGCCGATGCCTTTTCACCTTCGGCTTTCAGGATTTCCGCACGGCGGTTACGTTCGGCCTGCATCTGTTTCTCCATGGCTTGACGCACTGTCTCAGGTGGCGTAATATCCTGAAGCTCAACGCGGTTGACCTTAACGCCCCATTTGTTTGTCGCATCGTCGAGGACGGCACGGAGCTTCGCGTTGATGGTGTCGCGCGATGTCAGCGTCTCGTCAAGCTCGAGCTCGCCGATGACGTTACGCAGCGTGGTCTGTGTCAGTTTCTCTATGGCATTCGGCAGATTGTCAATCTCATACACCGACTTTATCGGGTCAACGATCTGGAAATACAGCAACGCATTGATTTCTGTCGTGACATTATCTTTGGTGATGACATTCTGTTTCGGGAAGTCATACACTTGCTCTCTGAGGTCGATCTTCGAGGTCTCGCTCATTCGCACGACCTGACGGCCTTGATAGCCTGTCTCAACTCTTCTCGTCGTGATGATTTTCGGACGGTCGATGATGGGCCAGATGATGTTAAGTCCGGCCGGAAGCACCTTGTGGAACTTGCCGAGGCGTTCAATTACTCTTGTTTCTGACTGCGGGACGACTTTAAGCCCGGCCAACGCAAAAATCGCCACTATCGCAGCGGTTACTAATACTACCCAAATCATGATTCTGAAATTTTAGTTATTAATTGTTGTAAATGTTATTCCTATCTTTTCATTGTAAGAATGACGCTTTCTTGGGCGACGACTTTCAGCTTTTCGCCTACTTCGGCTGATGTGCCGTCTTCCATCTGTGCCTTCCAGTCATCGCCGTCAATCTTAACGCGGCCAAAACCTTCACCTTCAATGCGTTCGGTGACAACGGCGTTCCTGCCGATGATTTCATCAACGTTAGTCTTGATGTTGCTGCTGTTGGTCTTTTTGTCCAAGTATTTAATGACAAAAGGACGCACAAGTACAAATGCAAGGAAAGTTCCAACAGCGAAGCCGAGGAACTGCCATGTTGTCGAAAGGTGACACGCGTCGAGGACTGAACCGAAAACGCATCCTACTGAAAAACAAGCTATTGCAAAACCGCTCGTGAAAATCTCAATGATAACGAAGACCAATGCCGCTATCAGCCATATTTGCCAAATTGTCATATTTTTGAATTTTAAAATTTAAATTTTGCAAATATAGCATTAATGTTTGAATTTTGTCATTGTTTTTTCTGAAAAAAATCAAATTTTCAGCATTGGTCTTCCGTGTTGATTTTCATCGTGTTATGCCAACATTTTTTTTATGTCTTCGTCCACTTTGTTGATTGTGCCGAGATTGAATTTCTCAACCAGCACATTTCTGACATTAGGTGAAAGGAAGGCCGGAAGTGTCGGCCCGATGTGTATGTTTTTGATTCCCAATGAGAGAAGCGCCAGAAGCACGATGACGGCTTTTTGTTCGTACCATGCGATGTTGAAAACGATTGGAAGATCGTTGATGTCATCGGCTCCAAGTTTCTGCTTCAGCCACAAGGCCGTCATTATCAACGAGTAGGTGTCGTTGCACTGACCGGCATCAAGGACTTTCGGTATGTCGCCGATCATGCCGAGGTTGAGTTTATTGTAACGGTATTTTGCGCATCCTGCCGTAAGGATGACGACATCGTCCGGGACGGCCTTTGCAAATTCGGTGTAGTATTCACGTTCTTTCATCCTGCCGTCACAGCCTGCCATGACAACGAACTTGCGGATTTTGCCGCTTTTGATTGCTTTCAGAACTTCATCGCCGAGCTTGATGATCTGATGATGTGCGAATCCGATGGTCACAGTGCCTTCGTCGATCGGCTCCGGCGGTTCGCAGATGTAGGCAAGTCTGATAATGTCGGAGAAGTCTTTCCAGCCATTCTCGTCGGCTTCGATATGCTTGCATCCCGGGTAACCTGCTGAGTTTGTGGTGAACATCCGTCTGACATAGTTTGCTTTGGGCGGTGGCGGCACGATGCAGTTTGTCGTCATCAGTATCGGGCCGTTGAATTTCTCGAACTCTTCTTTCTGTTTCCACCATGCATTGCCGTAATTACCAACGAGATGCGGATATTTCTTGAACAAAGGATAGGCGTTGGCGGGAAGCATCTCGCCGTGTGTGTAAACATCAATCCCGATGCCTTTTGTCTGCTCAAGCAGCATCTCGAGGTCTTTCAAGTCGTGACCGGAGATGAGGATTGCATGTCTCTTCATCACGCCTGTGTTGACGTATGACGCCTCAGGATGCCCGAACGTCTTGGTGTTTGCCTTGTCGAGAAGCTCCATGGCTTTGAATCCGTAGCTTCCGGTCTCCAAGATGAGCATCGTAAGCTGTGTTTCGTCAAGGTCTTTCACCGTGATTGCGGCGATGGTGTTCTGGATGAAAACATAACACTCATGGCTCTTGAAACCGAGGTTCCATGCGTGTTCGAGGTACGCCGACATTCCTTTTAATCCGTACATTATCAATTCTTTCATCGAACGGATGTCTTCTCGTTCTTCTCGCAGCACCCCGACATCAACAGACTTTTTGTAGAAGTCGTCTGACTTGCCGGAATAGATGGTCTCATCAAAACCAGGGATTTTGATGTCGTTATTGGTAGCCTTCTTAATCATCGAATCGCGGAGGCGGAAGCCTTTCTCAACCTTGCGTTGAATCGTCTGTTCGTCGAAATTGGCGTTTGTGATTGTCGTGAAAAGAGCGTCGATGACGTATCTGTCAACCTCTTCGGGGATTTCGATTTCTTTCTCACGTAATTTGCTGGTTGCCACGCAGAGTCCTCTCACCGAGAACAGCAGCATGTCCATCATCGCGGAGGTGCTTGCCTCCTTGCCGCATACGCCCTTGATTGTGCAGCCTGTGCCTTTGGCTGTTTCCTGACATTGGAAACAAAACATTTTTTCGTTCATGATGTGTGTTGTTGGTTGTTCTGAAACAAAACACACAATGAACGAAAAAGTTTCTTATGTGGTGAGTTTTTTGTGCGCGTGCGCCTCAACGACGTTGATGACGTAGTCGCCGAGTTTCTCGCATTCGCAGATGATGTCCATATATTGAACGCCCGCCTGATAATTATAGCGGTGCTCGTTGATGTCGGTCAGGTTAGCGTCTTTCAGCTGCGAACGGTAGTTGTCGATCTCGTTCTCGATGTTAAGCGACTCGTTGATGTCTATCTTGTTCTGGTCGTCGTCGAGGACTTTCTGCATGTGTGCCAAAGCCTTGTCGCAAAGCTCGAACATGTGTCGGATGTGGTCTTTCTGTTCGTCGGTGAAATGTTCGTTGGCCGAATGTTTGCGCATGATAGTGCGTGCCAGGTTGTAGCAGCTGTCGCCGATACTTTCCAGTTCGCCGACTTCGCGCAGCATATAACGTATCTCGGTTTTACTCTCGGCACTCAGCCGGCCTTCCGTCACCTTGTTAAGATAGTTGGCGATCTCTATTTCCATCTTGTCGGAAATGCTTTCGTATTTCTCGATTCTGGTGTAGAGTTTGCTGAAATCTTCTTCGTTTTTGGATTCAAAGAGCAGGGTGGGGACGAAGCCGAACATCTTCTGTGTGCGTGTGCTGAACAGGCTTATCTCCTTCTGTGCCTCGAGTATCGAGAGCTCGGCTGTTGACATGATGCCACCCGAGATGAACTTCAGGCGCGAGTCTTCGTCTTCCTCCTTTTGTTTGATGAATCGGCAGACTAACTTCTCGATCGGTTTGATGAACCATATCAGAATCAAGACATTGCAGACGTTGAACGCCGTGTGGAACGCCGACAACGCGTACGTCACTGTGACCTGACGCTCGGCAATCTCCTCTTCCGACTGTGGCACATAGTCGGGGTTCGGGTCGAATCCGACGAATCCGCAGACCATGTTGACAAACGGCTTGAAGACAATCAGCACCCATATCACACCGAACACGTTGAAGACCATGTGAGCCAAAGCCGCTCTCCGTGCGTTTGTCGAGGCACTCAATGCGGCGATGTTTGACGTCACTGTCGTTCCGATGTTTTCACCCATGACAAGCGCAATGCCTTGATAGATAGGCAGAACGCCGCTTGAGCAGAGGATGAGCGTTATCGCCATTATCGCCGCCGACGACTGCACGCACATCGTGAGTATGCTTCCGACAATCAGATACAGCAGTGTCGAGGCGAAGCCCCATTGCCCTGTCTTCTCAAAGAAACTGATGACAGCCGCGTTGCCCGGAAGGTCCATCTCTATTGCGTTTTCACGTAAGGTGCAGAGACCGAGGAACATGAACGAGAAGCCGAAAATGAACTCACCCAAAGACTTTCCCGTAGGTTTCTTCTGAAATATCAGCACGATGGCAACCGCGAAAAGAGGGAAGACCACCGCGCTCATGTTCATCTGGAAACCGAAGACCGACATAATCCACGCGGTGACGGTGGTTCCGATGTTTGCTCCCATGATGACCGAAATGGCCTGCGCCAGGGTCAGAAGACCTGCATTGACAAAACTGACCGTCATAACGGTGGTCGCCGTTGATGACTGAACCGTCGCAGTCACGAAGACTCCTGTGAGTAGCCCCGTGAAACGGTTTTTTGTCATTGTTCCCATGATGTTGCGGAGATGGCTTCCGCTGAGTTTCTGCAAGCCTTCACTCATGGTTTTCATGCCGTACATGAGAAGAGCAAGGCATCCTAATAGCTTCAAAAAAAGGAAAAACGTCATAATAATTTGAAGTAGTCGTTATGTTACGATTTGTTTTCCATTGATTTATGTTTCATGAACATAAATCCTCAACGAGTTGCAAAATTAATTAAAAATGCACACTGCACAATGATTTTCTCAAATTTTATTTCTCGGCATCTGATGCCTTAAAACCGATACCTGAATCCAACTCCTAAAATGTTGGTTATGGCATTATATGTGGTTGTGACCTTGTCGCTGAAATCCTTGGTGTTCTTTAGCAATGAAATATTCGCGGAAGCACCGATGTCGAATCTGTTGAAACTTTTGGTTAATACTATGCCGGCGAAAAGGTTGTTGCCCAATGTTTCATTTGATTTGATGACATTGCTGTTGTACGTCAGGCTTGTCGTGAAACTCCATCCGTATTTGAATCTGAATGTCGGACTGATCATTGAATTGAAATATGTGTAATGGTTGGACGAAGTATAGTCTTTGCTGCCGATATTGTTGAACACATTGGCGGTGAAAAGAATGGAAAAGACCTTCCTCTTGTAGAACATCATGAAGTTTGTTTTTGTAATGTAGTTGTCGCCGTTGTTTAGGAATGTGTAATACTCATCGAATGCAGGAAATGACAGTAACTGTTCTTTGCTCTTTACAATCACATCATTGACTTGAATGAAGCTGAATCCGACATTCATCATTACGGAATTGGTGGTGTTGTCAACTTCCGTTATGTAATCAATGGTTATTTCATGCGAAAGAATTGGTTTCAAATCAGGATTTCCCTTTATGAAGACGAGGTCTTTCGGACTTAAGACGGGGTAGGGGTAAATCTGGCTGCTCGAAGGACGTTTGATTTTTCTGTCGGCTATCAGGCGGATTGTCTGGTTAGGCGCGAATCTGTAGCCGATCATCAACTTACCGGTAAACGCCTTGTTGCAGGTCTGATACTTGTCGTTCTGGCCCTGAATTTGCATTAACGGATGTGGTGGGTTGTCACTTTTCACGTCATATTTATAGTATTGGTATTCGAATATCCCTTTGAATGACAGCTTGTCATTGATGTATTCCGCCTGAAAATACGGTGAAAGGAAAGTCGTTAGTTCTTTTGTGTCTAAAAGGAAAGTCGTTAGTTCTTTTGTGTCTGAAATGTTGCTGTATCGTGTGATGCCGGTAATGTCAAGGTCGCTGTCGTCATTTGAATTGCCAATATTGAAGTTTGTTCCTATTTTCAAATCCATCTTGTCGGAGCGGACTTGTTTCGCAAGCGGAAGCAGATATTCGAGTTTGCCTGCTATGCTTTTGAAATTGTTATCATCATTAAAAGAGAAAGACACACATTTGTTCGACTCTTTTGTCGGTTTGTATGTCATGGTAGTCTCGAACTTCAGTGTCGACTTCTCGCTTCTGGGTTTCGATGCCGAGCCGAAATAATGGTTGTACTCTAATTTAGCAAAAAGATTGGTGAGTCTTTTCTCGTCAATATACTTTGATGTTAACAGTCCTGTACCTGAGGTGGTTGTTTCTACATTTGTTGTATTGTCTTCTTTTCTCCAGTTTTCCGACAATGACAGTTTGAATTCGTCGTTTACCGTCGGGTTGTAAGCCATCTTAACCATGGCCAGTTCTGTTATAAATCTGTAATCACTTGATTCTGACGTGTGTTCGTTGTCAGTTTCGTTGTCAATGTTTTTAACGATGTTGTTCTGGTTGAAAGCTTCGGCGATAGCCAAGGCCTGAATCGAGAATTTACCTTTCTTGTAACCCACGTTAAGACTTGGGAAGATGTCCAACGGATAACTTGCTCCCAATGAAACGCTTCCGGTGACTTTGCCGTTATCTTCAAGGTCGATGAGATTGATGCTTATTGACCCGCCTTCACCGTTATTCTGATAACTTGATATTGGGTTCTCGGAGACTTCAATATTTTTGATGTCCGAAATTCGGAGTTGTGACAGCACGGCATCTCTTGCGTCACCGACGTCAATACCGTTGATTTCAATCGCGTAGTTTTCGTACATCCAAGAGGACGGGCGCGAAAGCAGTTCCGGCAACATACGCAGGACATCATTCAATGACGTGTTTTCCGGAAGTCCCAACTCGTGGACATTTATCTTCTTTTTGTCGTTATTTACCTCAATCATTGGCTTTTGTGCAGCCGCCAATGTGCAGAATATCATGCCGATGAACAGCAGAGTGACTTTTATCGTTTTCATTGTCAATGGGTTTTAATTGTCGGTTTAATTTTAATCAAACAGGACATCGGTTGCAACGTCCTGTCGCATATACTTTGTTTTTGAATTATTTGTCTATTGTCGCAATAAACTCTTCGTTTGATATTGTCTTCGATATTTTGTCTTTGACAAATTCCATTGCTTCGACTGGAGTCATGTCGGCGAGATGGTTGCGCAGTGCCCATACTCTTGCCAGCGTGCGTTCGTCAACGAGCAGGTCATCACGTCGTGTCCCTGATGCCGTAATGTCGATGGCAGGGTAGATGCGTTTATTCGAGAGACGGCGGTCGAGCTGCAACTCCATGTTGCCTGTGCCCTTGAACTCTTCGAAGATAACCTCGTCCATCTTTGAACCCGTATCGATAAGTGCCGTTGCCAAAATCGTCAGCGAGCCGCCGTTTTCGATGTTACGCGCCGCTCCGAAGAAACGTTTAGGCTTCTGCAAAGCATTGGCCTCCACACCACCTGACAGCACCTTGCCTGATGCCGGCGAGACGGTGTTGTACGCGCGGGCGAGTCGGGTGATTGAATCGAGCAGGATGACGACATCATGTCCGCATTCCGTAAGACGTTTTGCTTTTTCCAACACGATGTTGGCAATCTTAACGTGTTTGTCAGCCGGTTCGTCGAAGGTGCTTGAAATGACTTCCGCCTTCACGCTGCGTGCCATGTCGGTGACTTCCTCCGGACGTTCGTCAATCAGTAATATAATAAGGTAAACCTCGGGGTGATTCGCCGCGATAGCATTGGCGACTTCCTTCAGCAAGACCGTCTTACCGGTCTTTGGCTGTGCCACGATGAGTCCGCGCTGCCCTTTGCCGATAGGAGCGAAGAGGTCCATGATTCTCGTCGAGACAGTGCAGCCCTTGTGACCCACGATGTTGAATTTCTCATCAGGGAACAATGGCGTGAGGAAGTCAAACGGAATACGGTCTCTCACGTCTTCGGGGCTGCGTCCGTTGATTTTGTCAACTTTCACCAACGGGAAATATTTCTCGCCATTCTTCGGCGGACGGATTACTCCGAGAACAGTGTCACCGGTCTTGAGACCGAAAAGCTTGATCTGTGACTGCGACACATAAATGTCATCTGGTGAATTCAGATAGTTGTAATCCGCCGAACGGAGAAATCCATACCCGTCTGGCATAATCTCAAGGACTCCCTCCGCTTTGACGACTCCGTCAAATTCAGAGATGAGCTCGTCGTGCTTCGGAGGCATCTGTGGCTGCTGCGTCTGATTCTGCGACTGTGTCTGTGCCGGCTGTTCGTCATGCACCTCAACCTGAATATCACTATTCTCAACAGGATTGCTTTCTTCAACAACTTCATTGTCAATAGGATAATTCACGAAAAAATCATCATCTTCCGCTTCGTTGGCGCTTTCAAATGTTTGGTTCGTTGTATCAACGACAGCCTTTGGTTTCGGCTTGGGGAATGATATATTCTGACGCGGTTTGTCGTCATCATTGTTTTCAAAAGTCGTCTTTATCACATCCATGCGTTTGCCGATTCTCGGACGTTTGGCACGCTTCGGGGCTTCACTTTTTTCTGGAGTCTCATCAGCTGCCTTTGGCGCTTCCGCAACAGGCTCTTTTTCAGTGATGTGTTCTTCGTATTCGACTTTTTTCTTTCTTCCAGGTCTGCCTTTTGGCATTTCTGTCATTTCTGAGTCTTTGTTATTTTCTGACATATCTGTTTTCTTTTCGTTTTTGTCATGATTTTTTTCAACGATAATGCTGAGATGAGATTCTTGGACTGTAAGGATGTCATACACAAGATCGTTTTTGGGCTTGTCGGCGATGTCGATTCCAATCTCTTTGGCAATCGCCTTCAATTCAACTAAAGTCTTGTCGTTTAGTTCATAAATGTCGTACATGGATATAAATCTTTCCTTTTCAGTGAATTATAATAATGAACTTTCTTGAAAATTCTGCGGAACAGATCCGTTACCGCTCAATCGAACAACTACAATACATTGTTGTTCATTTGCGGCGCAAAAATACAAATAAATTTAATTTTGCAATAAAAAAAATTCTATTTTTGCAAAAATTTTTAAAACAATGATTCAAAGGATTCAAACACTCTTCCTATTCATTGCTGCCGTGTGCAGCGGATTGCTTTTTAAATTTAACCTCGCATCTTTCGACTACGGCGAAATAATGATGAATCTGTCGGTTCTTGGCGTTGATAATCAAATAGATGCAACATATTTCAGTGGTTTATATACATTGCCGCTTGAAATATTGGCTGCCATAATGACGATTCTTCCAGTCATCACCTTATTTATATATAAGAGACGTCACGTTCAAGTCAAACTTTGTCAGCTTGACATGCTCATCACATTAGCTTTTGCTGTTTTGGTGTTGCTGTATTATGTCTCCGACATTCAAAAAAGTATCAATTCCGAAATTATGACCTTTGGAATAGGAATTTATTTACCAATGGCAAGTTTAATCTTCAACATCCTGGCAATCAGAGGTGTCAGGAAAGATATTGAGCTTCTGCGTTCCGTTGACAGAATCAGATAATAATCAGAAATCGATTGGAGCGAGATGTCTGTCGAGCTCATAAATCTCCATGTTGGAGATGTCTTTCCCGTCGATTTGGAATCTCACCATCGTGATAACCTTATGAAATCCGGAGTTGCCGGCTGCGCCTGGGTTTATGTGCAGCAGGTTCAGTCTCGTGTCGCGCATCACTTTCAAGATATGTGAATGCCCGCTGATGAAAACATCAGGTCTTTCGTTTGCAAGAAGTAATGTCATGCCTGTTTCATATCTTCCGGGATAGCCGCCGATGTGTGTCATGACGACTTTAATTCCTTCAATATTAAATATTTGTATTTTTGGAAACATGAGGCGCAGCTCTTGTCCATCCACATTACCGTAAACCGCGCGTAATTTCTTGAACGTTGAGAGCCTGTCGGCGACATCGGTTGTCCCAATGTCGCCGGCATGCCATATCTCATCGCAGTCCTTGAAGAAGTCAAGGATTTTAGGATTAAACCAACCGTGTGTGTCGGATAATAATCCTATCTTCTTCACTGTTAACGGATTTTATATGAAATTCCCAAGCTGAAGACTTCCTTGAACTGAAGGACTTTGTCGGCGCATTTGCCATCGACCCACGGGAAAACGTCCTCATCATAGACGAGTCTCGCCGAGATGTTGCAGTTGAGCCAATCGTTCACTTTGAGTGTCAGGAGGTTGTCCCAGTCGAAGTCAATAGGGCAGTTGTAGTTTCTCTTAAGCTCGTTAATGTAGTCAACGAACATGTCGAGTTTTGAAGTGAATGTGACGTTTTTGAAGATTTCAGCTTTGAATTTGGCTGTCACCTTGGCGCCAAGTTCCCAGCGAGTCTTCTTGCTGTGTATGACATTTAAGGTGTCGAGACCGTTAATTTCGTATTTGAGGCCTTCCATACCATAACGGCCTTCGTCGGCGAATGCCTGGTTGTTGACAATGATCAGTTTGCCTGTGACAGGGGCGACGTTCAATGAGAACACCACACGTGCGTCAGATGCGGTGGGGGTCCAATCGGCACCAAGACCGAGTGTAGTGTAAGCTGGTGCCATGAATTTCGAGACATTTGCTGTGTCGGCTGCGTAGTCGTAACCATCAGCGAATTGTGTCTGGAAGGTGAGGTTCGCTGACACGAACAGTTTGTCTTTCACAACGTTGAATCCATAGAGAGAACCGATGAACAGGCGGTCGTCGGTCTTGATAGGCTTTTTCTTGAGGTCGAAGTAGTTATAACCGAGTTGGAGGTCAATGTCGTTTTCCCATTTGTGTTTGTTTTTGTTGTAATCGATGTTGTAAACGACTGTTCCGAGCAGGTTGATGTTGTCTTGTCCGCCTGCCGCCCAGTTGTCGAAATGGCTTTGTGCGAAGTTAAGCCCGACCATTCCGCCGTGTGTCCAAGGTGATGCTGGCTTTTCCGCATCCTGCGCGAAAGCCACCTGCGCTGTCATGATGAGCGCAATCAATGGTAAAAATGCTTTTCTCATTTTTGTTTGATTTTAATTATACTTTAATTTTAATAGGAATTTCCATCATAATAATTTCTCTCACCAATCTTGAATGTGATTTCCTGCGATGTGCGGGTTCTCACAAGACTGTCATTCTTGACCCCAGGAGTCCACAATAGATTCTGTACCAACCTGATGGCTTCGTTGTCGCAGCCGCCGCCGACACTTTTTTCAACCACGATGTTCGACGCTCTTCCGTCGGTTTCAATGACGAAGTTGAGTTTCACAGTGCCTTGAATCTCAAACTGTTTCGCCTGTTCCGGATATTGAAGCTCCGTGCGGAGGTAACCTACAAGAGTCACCTGTTTGTTCTCGAAATATGGCTGGGGCTGGATGTAAAGTCCTTTGGTTTCGTAAATCTTGTTGCTTGTCTGCGCCGGATAAGCCTGTTCCGGCAACATGACTCTTTTATTTTTACTTTCAGATTTCAAATACGTTTTAGGGGAAAATTCAACGGTGTAATCTGTCTGATATTCAATGGGTTTGCCAATTTCGGTGGCTGGTTTCCACTCAATCATCTTCACTAATCGCAGCGCCTCTTCGGAGCATTCTTCGTCGAAACTTTTCGCAATTTTGAAGTCCTTTGCGACACCGTCCCGTCCGACGGTGAATTCCACAACGACCTTGCCGCCTTTCTTTTGTTCCAATGCGTTTTGCGGATATATCTGATGATTCTTTATTATTTTGTTGGTCAATGATTTACCGGCTACAGGCTCTGGCAGCGTAATCTGCGCATTGACGTTCATGTTAAATGACATCAACACTATGAAAATTGCCAAAAACGTGATAAATTCTTTTCTCATTTTATTCAAAATTTCAAAGCACAAATATAGTACAATTTATTCATGTGATGTTACAAAATTTATACTATTTTTGCTAAATTAATTTTGAGTATGGAGCATCAATTTAAAAAGGAAGATTCAAACATGGTTTTCGGCGTTCATCCCGTCGAGGAGCTCATAAAGGCCGGAAAGGAATTTGAGAAGATATTTGTACAGAACGGGCTGCGGTCGCCGCAGATCTCCGCGATATGCGGCTTTGCGAAGGAACACAACGTCCCGGTGCAGTTTGTGCCGGTCGAGAAACTGAACCGCCTGACGCGCAAGAATCATCAGGGGATAGTGGCATTTGTCTGTCCTATTTCTTATCAAAGCCTTGAAAATGTGATACCTATGGTTTATGACGAAGGCAGGATGCCTTTTGTGGTGATTCTCGACAGGGTTACCGACGTGCGCAATTTCGGGGCGATAGCGAGGACTTGCTACGCCGCCGGTGTCGATGCCATCGTTATTCCATCGCGCGGCTCTGCCTTGATAAACGGCGACGCGATGAAGACATCTGCCGGCGCACTATCATTAATTAATGTGTGCCGAGTCGAAAATGTGAAAGACGCCATCGATTTCCTGAAGGCAAGCGGACTGAAAGTCGTCGCATTTTCCGAAAAAGCCAAGCAGACCATCTGGCAGGCCGACCTCACAGGGCCTATCGCCATAATGATGGGCTCCGAGGAGGACGGTATCAGTGAGGCCTATCTAAAACGTGCTGACAATCACCTTGTTATACCAATGCCTGGTGATATCGACTCGCTTAACGTGGGGGTCGCGACAGGCATTGTCGCATTCGAGGTCGTGCGACAGAGAATGGGCGAATAATCACTTGATTGCAGCATGTTATGAGTTACAACGAACAGACTGTCAAAGAGATAGTAGAACGGCAGAGAGCGTTTTTCCGTGCCGGAACTACGCTTGACATTTCATGGCGAATCGCACAACTTAAAAAACTTAAGAAAGCCGTGATAGCTCACGAGAACGATTTCATGGCGGCGTTGAAAACCGATTTAGGCCGTTCCGATGTCGAAGGCTATCTGTGCGATGTCATCCCGACGATAATAGAAATCAATGAGACAATTCGCGGACTGCGAAAGTGGGCGAGACCTGAGAAACATTTCAGCGGAATGCTCTGTTTTCCGAGCATCGTGACGAAAGTGTATAAGATGCCATACGGTGTGTCGTTGATTATCAGTCCGTTCAACTTCCCGATACTGCTCACATTAGGCGTTTTGACAGCAAGCATAGCTGGCGGGAATACCGCCGTCATCAAGACGAGCTCGAAATCAGCGGCGTGTACCGCGGTGCTGAAAAAATTCATCGCGGAAGTCTTTCCCGAAAACTACGTCACGGTCATCGACGGCGGTCATGACATTGCTGATATATGTTTGGCACAGCGGTTCGACAAGATTTTTTACACAGGTTCGCCTTCCGTCGGAAAACACGTTTTATCTGAAGCCGCCAAAAATCTCACTCCGGTCGCTTTGGAACTCGGCGGCGAGAACGGCAACTGGTGTATTGTCCGCAAAGATGCTGATTTGAAAGATGCAGCGCGAAAAATTGCGTTTTTCAAACTTTGCAACGCCGGACAGATTTGCATCAATATCAATCAGATAGCGGTTGCAGAGGAAGTTGCGACGCAGTTTTTTGAAGAACTGAAAAAAGAATTTACGCGTCAGATAGGGGAGAGACCGACGGAAAATGAGGATTACCCGAAACTCATCACTGATGCCGCTTACGAAAAATGCGCAAAAATCGCTGAAAGTCACAGAGACAGAATCATTTACGGCGGTGAAGGTGACGAAAAAACGCATCGTTTTTCGCCAACGATAATCTATCCCGTCAATATTGATGAGGACATTGTTCAGCATGAGCTTTTCAATCCGATTTTGCCTGTTGTTCCGTTTAAAGACCGAGACATTGACTCTTTGATGGAGACGATTGCGAGCCGTGAACATCCGTTGGCGATGTATCTTTTCACAAAGGACATCCGTTGGGCAAACCGTGTCATGAGCAGTCAACAATTCGGCGGCGGTTGCATCAACGAAGTCTGTATTCACTTGATGGTCAAGGGCGTGCCGTTCAACGGAACAGGTCATTCAGGCATGGGAGCATATCATGGCGAGTGGGGTTTTCGCGAGTTCACGCATCCGCAGACGGTTCTCAAAGGCAAGGCGTTCTTCAATCTTCCGTTAAGAGAACATCCGTATTCCGGCAAGGCGGGGAAGTTGAAAATGTGGGTTTTGAAGAAGTTCGGTAAGTGGCTGTGAAAATATTGTTTAAAAAAATGTCGGAGGCGGTGTCAGAATAAAAAAATATTACTACTTTTGCACCGTAAAAATATCAAAGGGGTGTCCTCGCGGACTGAGATTATACCCTCAAAACCTGATGCAGGTAATGCTGCCGTAGGAATTGAGTCACAAAGTTTCTTAAAATTCTCCAAACCGGATGCTTCTTTGAATAAAAGTATTGATTTACAATATGATAAACAAAGAACATCTTGTCAATGACTTAAACGCTGTCCGGCAAAAGTCGCCGTTGGTTCATAACATCACCAACTATGTCGCGATGAATTTCAATGCCAACGCGCTCCTCGCAGTCGGCGCGTCGCCGGTCATGGCTCACGCCGTCGAGGAAATGGAAGAGATGACCGCCATCGCCGATGCCTTGGTGATAAACATCGGAACGCTTGATTCCCAATGGGTTGACGGAATGCTCAAGGCCGGAACAGCAATGAGAAAACGCGGCGGTGTCATCGTTCTCGACCCCGTTGGCGCCGGTGCTACAACATTCCGCACCGATACCGCATGGAGAATCATTGATACATGCCACCCTGATGCCATCCGCGGAAACGCTTCTGAAATCATGGCGTTGACAAACCGCAATGTAAGATGCCGTGGCGTTGACAGCACGGAAACACCAAACGATGCGTTGGAGTCGGCCAAAGTTTTGGCAAAACTTACAAATTCAGTTGTAACAATCAGTGGACCAACAGATTACATAACCGATGGCGAGCGCGTTGAGACAATTGCAAACGGATCTCCGATGATGACGCGCGTCACCGCGATGGGATGCACAGCTTCATCAATGGTCGGAGTCTTCGCTTCGGTGAACAAAAACATATTCGAAGCTGTTGTTCATGCGATGGCGGTCATGGGTGTCGCCGGCGAAATGGCCGCTGAAAAATCCGCCGGCCCAGGCTCTATGCTTGCCAATTTTATTGATGAACTTTATTTATTAACACCAGATATTTTATTAAAAACTTTAAGACAATGAGTAGATACAATTTTGACTTGTCACTTTATTTAGTCACCGACCGCGAACTCTCAAAAGGCCGCGACATCCGCTGGATTGTGGAGGAGGCGGCGAAAGGCGGCTGCACCATGGTTCAGCTGCGCGAAAAGGATTGTTGCACAAGGGATTTCTTGGAAATTGCACGAGACCTGAAAGAGATTTTTCGTCCTTATAACGTGCCGCTTATCATAAACGACCGTATCGACATCGCCCTTGCTGTTGACGCCGACGGCGTGCATATCGGGCAATCGGACATGCCTTACGATATTGCGAGGAAACTTCTCGGCCCCGACAAGATAATCGGGATTTCAGTCGAAAGCATTGATGATGTCAAAGCGGCTAATATCATTGATGTTGATTACATTGGCGTTTCCCCGATTTTCGCCACCCCGACAAAGACAGACACAAAGTCGCCGTTTTTGCTTGCTGGTGCGCAGTTAGTCTCCGCAATTTCAAAACATCCTACTGTCGGAATCGGCGGAATGAATCATAGGACAGCTAAAGACGTGATACTCTGTGGCTTGGATGGCATAGCGGTCGTCTCCGACATCGTCTCCGCCGACTCGCCAAGGAAATCGGCCGAGACCCTTCTCCAAATTGTTAAAGAAGCTAAACAAAACTCGTGAAACTTGTGTTTAAAAAAACTCGTGAAACTTGTGTTAAAAACTCGTGAAAAATGAAATACAATAAAGTATTGACAATTGCCGGAAGTGACTCCGGCGGCGGTGCTGGAATCCAGGCCGATATTAAAACGATTTCTGCGTGCGGGTGTTATGCGGCATCGGCAATCACCGCGATCACGGTGCAAAACACGTTGGGTGTCAAAGCGGTACACCCGATCCCTGTTGATATAATCGAGCAGCAGATTGAAGCTGTCATAGAAGACATCGGCGTTGATGCAGTGAAAATTGGGATGCTACACTCCGCCGAAGTCGTTGAAGCCGTGGCAGAAACGCTTGAGAAATTCGAGGTGAAAAACATCGTCCTCGATCCGGTCATGGTATCGACTTCGGGCCACCGTCTCATCGAGGAAAATGCGATAAACACGCTAATAGAAAAACTTATGCCGATGGCACGCGTCATCACGCCTAACATACCCGAAGCGGAAATTCTTCTCGGGGGAATGAAACTTGAACATCAGTCGGAACTACCTGATGCCGCACGAGAATTAGCCGAAAAAACAGGCACGTCGGTGCTGCTCAAGGCCGGTCATCTTACGGAAGACAAACTCGTTGACATATTCTATAACGTTGATAACGAACGCATTTACGAGCTGCCGTCGGTGCGCGTTCACACCAAAAACACCCACGGAACCGGCTGCACAATGTCATCTGCGTTCGCCTCGTTCCTCGCAAAAGGACTTTCTTTGCATGAAGCCGCCGCTGAAGCCAAAAATTATATCAATAACGCAATCATCGCAGGCGCCAATTACGAAATCGGACACGGCTTCGGCCCCGTGAAGCATTTCTTCGATTTCTGGAATGATTGAGACTTTTGTCTTGAGAAAAAATTATTTATAATAATTCTAAATAAGAAGTCGTTCTTGTCTTAAAAAGTTGTATTTTTGCAACCGAAAATTTTTTAAGATGAGCGAATGGAATTTTATATGCAGCGGACAATGTGAGAGATGCTCAAACGGCAGGTCGTGTATCAGAATGGCTGCCTTGCGCGAGCGAACGCTGCTTGTCCTCGTTGTCGGAATGCCCGGCAGCAACCATACTGCATTGCTCGAACGGATATATGAAAATGGTGAACCAACCGACGAGCCTGATGCTCTCGTCTATAACGGACAGACAATCAGGTTTGTTGATATACAGGACGTTGACGGCACCGACCCGCAGGCTGCGGAGAGACGCGTCGCCGGCTTCGTTAAGAACCACAAGCCGGACTTGATTCTTAATGTCGTCGATTCGACGAATCTTGAGGAGAGTCTCCATCTCACAGCACATCTCATCGACATGCACTCGCGTCTCGTCGTCGCACTTAATAAATACGATGAACTCCTCGCCACCGACCATTCCGTTGACTATGAACAGCTTGGTAACATGATGGGGTTCAAGGCGACTCCGACCGACTCATCGAGCGGGAAAGGCATCAACGGGCTTTTGGATGTTATAATCGGTGCCATCGTGAACAACGAGGGCGTGAAGCATACGCACGTACCTTACGGTCAGGACCTTGAACGTTCAATCGCGAGGATTGAGGAGGCTGTCATGTCATTCCCAGATTTGCTTGATTACGACAAAAGGTACGTGGCAATCAGACTGTTGCAGGATTTCGGGAGTTGTCGCGAGTTGCTGAACGGTCACGACAAAGAGATTGAAAATGTGGTGAGTGGCGAGGTGAAAGTGTTGAGGCGTGAGTTTCACACTTCGCCGGCCGAACTTTTGGACTCCGCGTGTCAGGGCTTTGTGCACGGCGCGTTGCAGGAGACGTTGCGTCACAGCAAAGACGACAGCGACCATACGTTTTTGCAGAAGCTCGATGCCGTGCTGACAAACCGTTGGCTCGGACTGCCGCTTTTGCTTGTGGTGTTGTTTTTGGTGTTTGAAGCCACGTTCACCCTTGGCGCGTATCCGCAAGGCTGGATTGACAGTGGCATCAACATGGTTGCAGATTGGCTGCGCGGCGTCATGCCCGACGGCTGGCTCGGCAGCATGGTCATCGACGGCGTCGTGATGGGAGTGGGGGCGGTGCTTGCTTTCCTGCCGAACATCATAATCCTATTCTTCTTCCTCTCGATGCTTGAAGACTCAGGTTATATGGCGCGTGCGGCCTTCGTGATGGACAAAATCATGCACTTCATCGGGCTGCATGGTCGTTCGTTCATCCCCATGCTAATCGGCTTCGGCTGCAACGTCCCCGCGATTTTGGCCGCGAAATCAATCGACAACAAGAAAGACCGAACACTCACCATGCTGATGATACCATTCATGTCGTGTTCGGCGCGACTGCCAGTCTATATGTTGTTCGTCGCGGCGTTTTTCGCAAAATATAAGTCGTTGGTGATGATTTCAATGTATGTCATTGGCATCATCTTTGCGATACTTTTTGCATTCATAATGAAACGCACGAAATACTTCAGGCAGGGTGAAAACGACTACGTCTCGGAGTTGCCGCCTTTTCGCAGGCCGACGTTGCGCAACACCGGCGCACACATCTGGGAGCGCACATCAGATTATCTGAAGAAGATTTCGACGGTGATACTCGCCGCATCGGTGATTATCTGGGCTTTGGAATATTTCCCGAACGACAGGACTGGCAACGGGGCGGTCAAGGAGGAGTCGTATCTCGCGATGATAGGGAAAGGCATGGAGCCGGTGATGAGCCCGCTCGGTTTCGACTGGAAAATGAACGTCTGCATTTTGACAGGCCTTCCGGCGAAGGAAGCCATCGTAAGCACAATGGGGATACTTTATCATGTTGATGATGAGGAGGGTACAGCTGCCTTGGCGAAAGCCATGCGCGACGAGGTCTATACCTCCGGACCAAAAATGGGGCAGCATGTCTTCACGCCGGCGGTGAGCTGGGCGTTCATGCTGTTCGTGCTGCTGTACTTCCCGTGCATCGCGACGATAGCGACACTGCGCCGCGAAGCAGGAGGGAAGTGGGCCTTTTTCTCGGTAATCAATTCACTTGTCTTGGCATGGGTCGTGGCATTCGGAGTATATCAGATTTTCGGATAAGTTATTAAAAATGAATATGTAAAATGAAAAGAAACTTGGTTTTGATCTTTGGTCTTATTTGCTGTACCGTCCTTGTTTCCTTGACGGAAGACGCTTCTGCACAGCAACGCAAACACACCACTTACTACGAACAGCGTGCCACGTTGTTTGATGAGCTGGAGACAAGCAAAAAAGACATCATTTTCTTAGGCAACAGCATCACCGACGGCGGCGAATGGAGCGAGCTGTTCCAGAACAGGCACTGCAAGAACCGCGGCATCAGCGGCGACGTGTGCGACGGCGTCCTCGACCGACTGACGACCGTCACGAAAGGACAACCCGCCAAGGTCTTCCTGATGATCGGCATCAACGACCTCGGACGCGGCGGTCACCCCGACACCGTGGCAATGAAGACACGTCAGATAGTGAGAAGGATCAAGGCTGAATCACCACGCACAAAGGTCTATATTCAAAGCGTTTTGCCGACAAACGACCATTACGGCTTGTTCGGCGGCCATACGGCACGCTGGAAAGACATCCCTGTGACCAACGAATTGCTGCGGCATGTCGCGGAAGAAGAGGGTGTCACATACATTGATTTGTTCTCACTTTTCGCCGATGAGGAAGGCAAGATGAACATTAATTATTCAAACGACGGACTTCACCTTACCGGGAAAGGCTACACGGTTTGGCGTGATGCCGTGAAAAAATATTTGTAACTATGGAAAGAAAACTCGGCTTCGGCCTCATGCGGCTGCCCCTTTTGAACCCGAACGATGAAGGCAGCATCGATATTGAACTTTGCAAGAAGATGTTCGACAGCTTCATCGAACACGGCTTCACTTATTTCGACACGGCTCTGATGTATTGCGGCGCGAAAAGCGAAAGTGCTGTGAAACAGGCTCTTACATCGCGGCATAAACGCGACACTTATACGCTTACCACAAAGCTCCACTGCATGTATCTGAAGACAAAAGACGACCGCGACAGCATCTTCAACCATCAGCTTGAGAAAACCGGCGTCGATTATTTCGACTATTATCTCATCCACGACATCGGCATGGACTCATATAAGACCTATACTGAGTTCGACTGCTTCAACTGGTTGATTGACAAGAAGAAACAAGGTCTTGTGAAGACAATAGGCTTCTCATTCCATGACAATGCCGAACTTCTCGACAAGGTGCTGACGGAGCATCCGGAAATGGAGTTCGTGCAGCTTCAGCTCAACTATTTAGATTGGGAGAGCGTCGCCATACAGTCGCACAAATGTTACGATGTCTGCGTGAAGCATGGCAAGCCGGTCTTTGTGATGGAGCCTGTGAAGGGTGGCACTTTGGCCAACGTGCCGGAAAGCGTGGCGAAGATGTTCAAGGATTACAATCCCGAGATGTCGGTGCCGTCGTGGGCTATACGTTTCGCGGCGAGCCATCCTAACGTGAAGATTGTGCTCAGCGGGATGAGCGACATGGCGCAGCTTGACGACAACATGAGTTATATGTCTGATTTCAAGCCGTTTGGCGACGATGAGTTTGAGCTTGTGCGCCGCGCCGCCGAAGAGATAAACAGCACCATTGCCATACCGTGCACTGGTTGCTCATACTGCACCGGTGGCTGCCCGCAGCACATCGCCATCCCGAAGTATTTCGCGCTTTACAACGCCGACAGACAGGAAGTCGCGAGCAAGGGCTGGACACCGCAGGGCGAATACTACGACCGTCTGACGCACACGTTCGGCAAGGCCGGCGACTGCATACAGTGCGGACAGTGCGAGAAGGCGTGCCCGCAGCATCTCCCGATAATCGAGAACCTGAAAGAAGTGGCTAAGTATTTCGGGAAGTGAGGACGAACTGGCGTCCACTAATACCAACTGAAATGAAATTTGTATGTTATTGTTATAAAACTATTTTGTTCAATTAATCTAAATTTTTTCTATGAGAAAAGTTTCTTTATCATTTCTTCTTGCCTGCGCTTTTTGTCTTGCAGGCGTGTCGGTCAAGGCACAATCAAAATTTGCAACTCCCTACGATTTGAATGGAGTATTTCAGTATGACCCGAACGGCGTGAATCTGTCGTGGAAATCGGAAGCCCCGGCTTCGGAAGTCCCTGAAGACCTTTACTGGGACTTGGAATCCATGATTGAGGACTGGACGCTTATTGACGCCGATGGCGATGATCATTGCTGGATGCACGTTCAGGGTTTGGAATGTCCAAGCGGTTACATCTGCCTGATTTCGGAATCGAAAGACTGCTATGGCACATTCGGCGGTATTCCCTACACGCCAGATAATTACATCGTTACGCCTAAGTTGCCGATAGTTGGAAACACGGTGCTTTCGTTTATGGCCTGCTCGGCTGATGCGGCCAGCTGTCAGGAACACTTCGGAGTCGCGGTCTCAACCACCGGAAACACCAATGACGCCGATTTCACCACTCTCGCCGAATGGACCATCGTGCCTGACAAACTCAACCAGACTCCTTGGCTTGAATACACCGTTGACCTCAGCGCATACGCCGGACAGGAGGTTTACATCGGCTTCCGTCATTTCGATTGCACAGATCAGTATGCCTTGGCTGTCGATGACATCCGTCTCACCTATAATCCCGTTGACCTTGAGAGTTTCAACGTCTATCGTTCGCCAACCGACAGCGACTATCAGCTGATAGCCAACGTCCCGGCGGTTGAGAATCAGACGTCTTACGAGTATTTTGACAATGTCGAACTCGGCACTTATTACTATCATGTGACGGCGGTCTATGCTTCGGAGGGCGAGACGGAGGCGGCTTCTGTCATAGTCTCGTGTCAGTCATTGGATGAAAACAATGTCGATGTGGCGGTTTATCCGAATCCGACGAGAGGTCTTCTGAAGGTTGAAGGTCTTGATATGAAACATATTACGGTGACAAACGCTTTGGGGCAGGTCGTCTATGACGCCTCCGTGGGAGGTGACGAGGTCTCGATAGACATGTCGCAGTTGTCGGCGGGGATGTACATTCTTCGCATTGATACGGAAGGCGGAGTCTCAACTCGTCAGTTTGATGTCGTGAAGTAAGGCGTTTCGTCAATAATAAATATTTACGGATTTCAAACAATTATGACTTTCTGTTGTTAGATGTGAAAAAATAACAATATGAATATCTACGACATCAAAGTTAAGAAAATCGAAAACGGACAGGAGTCCGAGGTTTCGTTCAGTGAGTACAAAGGAAATGTCATGCTGATTGTCAACACCGCCACTGGCTGTGGCTTCACGCCGCAGTATGAGGCTTTGGAACAGCTTTACCGCAAACATCGCGATAAAGGCTTTGTGATCTTGGACTTTCCGTGCAATCAGTTCATGGAGCAGGCGAAAGGCACCGACGAGGAGATAAACTCGTTCTGTTCGTTGCATTACGACACCACATTCCCGCGCTTCAAGAAGATTGAGGTTAATGGGGCGGGGGAGTCGCCGCTATATACTTTCCTCAAGAACGCAATGACAACACGCGATGACAAAGGTCACTGGATGAAGGAAAAGGCACTGTCAGTGACATCTCGCCTCAACGGGAAGAGTGAGAAGGACAACGACATCAAGTGGAACTTCGAGAAATTCCTTGTTGACCGCAGAGGAAATGTGGTGAAGCGTTATGCGCCTTCGGTGACACCAGACGAGATTGAGGAGGAGATTGTCAAAATTCTGGAAGGTTGATGAATAGTGACATGACATCATAAAGACTTGTTTTGTCTGCAAGAGGCCGTCAGCGCAAAGCTGGCGGTCTTTTTGTTTAGATGAAGGACGGTGTGTAAGTTCACTTGTGAAATATGAAAATGGAACGATTGGTACTGAATGTTTGCTCACTTTCCCACGTAAAATGTTTATAATATTGATAATCAGTGTTTTGACGCTTTTGTGGTACAAAAATGGTACTTGCAAAAATTACGCCAAAAGTGACTAATTATCGAAATTCTTTGCGTCGTTTTTATGGATGTTTATGGATGGCTGTTGATGATTATTTTTAAAAACATTCATCTTTAGATGCTTCACATTATTGCGACAATTTCTCCATCAAGGACATTCTTGGAAAAAGCTTTTCTTTTGAGTGAAGAGTATCAGCGAAAGAATCCAAGGACGATTAGGATCTGTTTTTGATTGTTGATGAAAAATTTTGGTTTTTGGTTCTGGTCACGGCTGGACTCCGACTTCCCCGACGTTGACCGGTGCGTCATCGGGTCGGCATCCGCCTGAAACCGAGTGCAAAGATACAGTGAAACTTAAAGTTAAGGTTTAAGCTTTGCCGAAAGGTTGTCGGAATGTGTTTAAATGTGCAAGAATGTGCTTGTGGCGTGTTTCTCGATGTGGTCGGGCGGATCAAGCCTGTGGCGGCAGGTATCTCCAATATCCGGGTAGAGATGGGTAGAGTTGGTATAGAGCAGGTATAGGGAAAGGAGTGTGTTGGCCGCTTTGTGCTGCAGCCATCGGCGACGCGGAGCCACAGCAATGCGAATGCCTCCATATTTTTTCCCCAACCAAAACCAAAAAGAAAAAGCAAAAAATAAAATGATAATGCTTTTTCAGCGAAGTAAAGTGCGGGCAGTCAAGGCTTTTTGGAAAAAAAATACTACCGCGCAGCCTGCGGAGCGGTGGAGATTTTTTTCCAAAAACCCGCAGGGCCTGGCCTTGACGGGCAAACTTTACGAGCTAACTTTGCATTATAATTTTATTTAATTTTTTCTTGGTGTAAGCGTTTTTGCTTTTTCGTTTTCCCGCCGAGAGTTTTATGTTTTTTGACATTCCGATATTTGGAAACTTTATGTTACAATGCCCTTAGTGTGGGTGGGTCGGGCGGGCACCATACGCGTTGTGTTCAGCCGGACACCGCGCGTTGATGGAGACGGAGGCGTAGGTGCAAGTGCCTGACGTAGTGAAGCCGGAATGAAGCAGTCCGCAGTGGAGCCTGCGGAACGGAGGATCGGCGCAATGGAGGCGAGACGGAGGAAGGCTCTTGCCAACGAGAACCGTGAAAAGAGACGAAAACTTCCCAAAAAGTCCGTAATGTTACGATGGAACTGCAAGTGCTTCTGCGAGTGGAACTGAACGTAGCTTGCGGAGTGAAATTCCACGAAGCAGAAGGTCTTGCAGTGGGCTTTGTTGAGAGACGGAAACCATAAGTTCAGCAGAGACGGATAACAATCGTTTTGTGACCGAAGACGTTGATGTTCAGCGTTCACCGAGAGCATTTTCTCTTTCACGGAGTTGCGGTGAAAAGGGCGCGCGTTTTTCTGTTTTTGCCGTGAGCCGAAAAGCGGGGTGAGGGCGTCATGTTCAGAGGTGCCTGAATGCGGGTGGCGCGCGCCGCGCGCGGAGCCTCGCTCTGCCAGGAAAAGCCCGGAATGCAGCCCGATGAGGTCGCTTGTTTAGAAAAAGTTGCGTTTTATTGCTGTTGTACGTTGAGAGAAGACGTAAGCGTAAAGGGCTGCATGAGGGCGTCTGGCAGTAAGGTGGCAAAGGCAAATGCGGCGAATGACCTTACTACAGAAGCAGCACCTTCAATGCCGCTTTGCCTGCCGCCACCAGCGAGGCGACACGGCGGCGCGCCTTGACAAAAGCGGCGGCTGGCACCCTTTAAAAAGATGCGCGTAGCGCACCGCTGAAAAGGGTCAAGGGTGCCGGGGGAAGCCGCGAGTGACGACCGATGGAACGCCGCCAAAGCGGAAGAGGGAGGAACACCGCTTCACCGCCTGGACCGTCATGCTGCACGGGGCTTTGTTGAGAGACGGCACCTTCCCTGTTTCCTGATGTCGGGGATGATGCGTCGTGCCGTGCGGGGGCGTTGCTCCGTGCCTTCCGGCGAGGGGCGGCGGGTCGGGCGTTTCCCGTCAAGGAAAAGCAGCTTCAATGCAACGGATTTTTAGCGTGGTTGAATGGCTCGCACCATTTCGTTCAACTCGGAAATCTTTTCCATAAGTTGTTGATATGATGGTGCGTCGCCCCATATCATGTGTTCGCACATGGATCTGTAATCAGACTGCCACAATTTGCTGATATTTTCATTCGGGATTATATTCAACTTGTTTGGATAAAGCGTGTCGTAGTCAAACCCCTTCAAGCCAATGAATTTACGCCTGTGTTCCACTACCTGTGCATAAAGATTTGTGTCGTAGATTGAGGTTTTATGCAGACCATTTTTCATCATCATGGCTATGTCGTATAAGTGCCGAGACATCCTGTCTATCCTGACATTTTCCTTTGTCAACTCTTCATGAAGGAGACACATCTTTTCGAGAAAGGTACGCTGCGGAAGCACGGCTCTCACAGGAAATAGGTCACCTGAAAATTGTGCGTCCTGATATGTTTCGTCAACCATCGAACGAAGCTGCCTGACTTCAACTGGTTCAGACATCGACCTTCCGCTGATTTCTATTTTGACAATAGGCGGAAGATATTCATTCTGCAATTCAGGAAAGACACTCTTGTATTTCACAAAAATAACCTCTGGATCTGTGGTTACCACAGGTGTGATTTCAACAGAAACATCAAACAAATCCGCACCAAACCCTTGCGACAACATATTGTCTTTCAACTCAAACTGCATCTTTTCCCTCACGAATGAACATGCTGCCCGGCGGAGCTTGTCGCTAATCTGTGTCTTTGTCAGTTCGCCGGAATAGCCAAGAAACTCCCTGTCTATCGCCATGTCTATATCCTCGGAAAAACATTCAATGAGCATCCAGCATTTACTCAATGACGTGCCGCCTTTGAATGAGAGGTGGTCGGCGTATGGAAGTGAAAACAAAGCCTGCAAGGTCCGCGTCACCCACCAGTCTTTTTCAATGCTGACAGGTGGAAGTCCTGTCTGAGTGCTCACGTTCTTGTAAATATTACGCTGCTGCTCTATTGTCAATTCTGTCAGTTTCATTTTCTCATCAGTATTGTACGCACCCAGGCTGGCGCAAGCTGGATGTCGTGGTTGAAATCGGACGCAGGTACTTTATCTTTAAATTCAAGGATTTTTGCACACTCTTCATCGGTAAGTTTTTCCTTTGTTATTTCACGCATGGCTGTAACTATAAGCATCATCAGTTCTGAACGGTAATCGAAGTTCTTTCCGGAAGATGAGTGCTTGAACAAGATGCCATGACCATTGCCGACATTCACCCTTCTTGGTGTGCCGGAGGTGAGGAAGACAACGTTCATTGGAATCTGTGTGGATAGTCCAAGACGGTTCAAAGCGTATGCGCCAGTCGGGACAATCTTTGCTTTGTCACGTTTCGCAATGGCCTTTGCTATCTCGTCGATGGAAGGATAAAGAATGCCGAGTCCTAATTCAGTGTCAATTTTGGGATAATAATAAATGCCGTGAGCCAATCGTACAAGGATGCCTTCACTGTACATTCTGTGGAATGCTGACTTGATGGCTGAAGGTGACCCGCAGACAGCAAAATCAGATTGAAAGATGACCGAACCTCGCCCCTTCCCATAAATACGCTTAACTATTTTACATTCAGTACTTTCGCTCGCAGTTTTATTCATATATAATGCAACCTTTTTGTGATAAAATTGGTTCAAAAACCGATTGCAAAAATATGTTTTTTTATAATACAAAAATCATTTTTTTGAAAAATTCGACAAACCACCCACATTGTTGTCCGTTTTTGATTTTAGAAAACGTCGTTTGTTATGTCTATGCTGAAACCGTCAACGGAGTGGTGCTTCGACTTCGCTCAGCAACCGAGTGGAGAGTGAATCGGAAAACTCAACGACGAATGAAGCGTAACTGAATGATATTCGACACCTCCTCTGTTTCCTGATGTCGGGGATGATGCGTCGTGCCGTGCGGGGGCGTTGTGTGCGTGCTTTCCGGCGAGTGGCGGCGGGTCGGGTGACGGAATGAAGCCGTGCCTCAGTGCAGAACGCATGGAGCAACAGCGGAATGTGTCTGCATTGAGCCGCGGCGGAATGAAGGCGGGGCGTGGCAGCTGCGTGGGGATTTCCCGTTGAGGAGATGAAAATCTGATTGATTGTCTTCCCCAAACTAATCAGCTTTTCTTCAGTACCACCCAAGGACTCTTGTTATCTTTGCTCGACTTTTCAATATATCCATTGCTGCGCAAGACAGATATTTCTGTTGAAACTGTTCTGACGCTTATATGCAAGGCTTCTGCAATTTGACTTGCAGTAATATGATTGTTGGTATATATAAAATCCAATACTTTACATTGTCTATCAGACAGTTGACTTCTGCAATCACTTACGCAACTTCCGGTTGCAGAAGTACCATTTTTGAATACAATAGTAACAAAACCCTGACCAATTTCATAATATGGTTCGGGTATGTTGTATTTCAAACATTCATCACACATTCTCCGAACTCCCGTACCCCAACTCTCAAGCCATGATGTCTTGTACAAGACTTCTGCAACAAGTTGGTTGTAAGGTAATGACTTGTGTGATTCCTTGATGTTTTCTGTGGTCAGACCTTCGGGGAAACGTCCGGGGTTTTCTATCTCCACTCTGTCATCGTAGATGGCAAAACCAACACTTGCACCAGGATTGTCGTAAATTCTGTGACACAACGCGTTGACAATGGCTTCTCTCAGTGCAGGAATGGGGATTTCCAGTCTATCCTCTCTGTGTAATCCAACAATCTTGCCGCTGATATTCAGATGTCTGTAAGCAAACTCCATACTTGCATCAAGCAAATCGAAGAAATTACCTTTAACACGTTTATTATCAATAAATTCAAGTTTGTCAGTTCCTTTGAAACGTGCCAGCCTAATCAACAATTGAGGATAGTCGCTTGTGTTTTTAGCAAACAGCATCACTGCTGCATTCGTCAACATACCATGTTTCATCAGATTCAACTTTTCCAAGATGGTTTCAACGGATGCGCCTTGTGCTGTTGGTGAAATGCGTCCATTCTCCACACCAAGCTTCACTGCTGCCCTGATACGATTCTCGTCCATATCATCTACAGTATAGCCATCAGCCACCTGTTTTTCCCATCCGAACTTGTGGGGCTTGGCTGCCTTAATCCTGTCCTCAAACATCTGACGCGGCATCTGTTTTGTCGTGCTTTCGACCCTGATATATGGGCAGCCGTGATATGTGTATGGTTCTTTCCCCCACACCCAGCCGTCGAAATTTATTGCAATGACTTTGTTGCCGGGATGTTCCGGCACATCGACATACTCCACACGGACATTCACAGCTGGCTCGAATCCGTTCAGTGCATTGGCCATCTCACGCTGAGTGTTATCGGTGACTTCCTGACCAACAACATTGAGTGATGTCGGTGCGATTCCGAAAATCAGCCAGCCGCCGTCGGTGTTCAGAAATGCGCAAGCCGAATGCATGGCGTCTTTCAACTCGCCAGTGGTCTTTTTAAGTTCAAGTTCGCGATGCTCATCGGGAGCGATAATTTTGCGTATGTCGTCGATTGTCATGTGACCTAATGTGTTAGGATTGCAAAAGTAGTGAATTTTTTTGACAGACTGTTGGAAAAAATTATTTGTGGTGTGTTTTTGTTGTTGAGAGTTATGTTTTCCCCGATTTTCCGATTTTTCATTTTAAGCGTGAGCGTTTTACAATGTCGTGAACGTTGGCCGGATGCTTAGGGCAAGTGCTTTTGCCACCGCTATGACGAGGAGCGAAAATAGAAGTTGGGGCGTGTTGTTACCGAAAACGTTTTGAGAAAGAGAAGGCAA
>X431_Quagga__coassemble_33_pt1 | contig 37009 bp, 29 predicted proteins | sample X431_Quagga__metabat2_low_PE_006 | metagenome-assembled genome bin X431_Quagga
CTTTAGTCTTTAGTCTTTAGTTTTTAGTGTGGAGTTTGGAGAGTTGGGAGTGGAGGTTTTTTTAGTGTGGAGTTTTGAGAGTGGAGGTCTTTAGTCTTTAGTCTTTAGTTTTTAGTGTGGAGTTTGGAGAGTTGGGAGTGGAGTTGGCTGGCGCGCGAGGGTTTGTTTTTCCATGCCTTGTCTTCCTCGCCCCACACTGCGCTGCGCTTCGTATGGGGTTAATAATGTAGTGTGCCTTCGGCACACGGAGTACAACCAGGGTGGTTAAAAACTCCACTCTCCACTCTCCACTCTCAACTCTCCACTCTTAACTCTTAACTCTTAACTCTCAACTCTTAACTCTCAACTCTTGATTTGAAGTATTGCGATTTGGTTCAGTTTTTCGAGGCGTTCGTTTTGCGGGAGGCCGTCGTTTATCAGCACCGAGTTGATGTTCTCGAGGTTCGACATGCAGATGAGCTGGTTTATCTCGGCGTAGTCGCGCATGTTGCCTTGCAGTTCGGGGTTGGTGTCGCGCCATTGCTTGGCGGTCTTGCCGAAGAGAGCCATATTCAGCACGTCGGCTTCGGAGGCGTAGATGTAGTTGATCTGGCTTTTGCTCAGCCGTGGCGGGATGAGGTTCTGGCTTATCGCGCTGGTGTGGATGTGGTAGTTGACTTTCGCGAGTTCGCGTTTCGCGCTCCATCCGAGCTGTTTCTGCTCTTCGGCTTTGAGCCGCTGGAACTCTGAAATCAAATAGACTTTGAATCCCGGGCTAATCCACATTGCAAATTCGAAAGCTATATCCTTATGGGCAAAGGTGCCACCATAACGTCCAGTTCGCGCCCTTAATCCGATGGCATTGGTTCTTTCTGCAAATTCCTTGATGCCGATTTTGAAATTATTAAGTCCACAATTACTTTTAATTGCGGCAAATTCGCCATAATTAAAACTTGGATTATACACATTTTCCCAAACTCCAAGAAATTCCATGGTGTTCCTGTTCCTGAGCTAGTCAGAAACGAAAAAATCACCATCTTTAGCTTTCAGCATGTCTGTCAGACTGATGTAGTCTTCCTCATTAACTTTCAAAATTGTAATCTCTGTGTTTTCTACTGTTATTTTTGCCATGATGTAAAAAAATTGATTTGTAAAATGAATAAACTCACATCGCAAAGATACAGTAAAGTTTTGGTACGGAGATGCGACTCTTGAAGAAAAATCTGATTTGTAAAGGGCTTTTAACGCAATTCCGTCGCTTTCTGGCCGGAAGCGACGGAATTGCCAAAAAATGTAAAAATTATGATGTTTCTCACCACGAATGGCACTTTTAGTCTTTAGTTTTTAGTTTTTAGTTTTTAGTTTTTAGTCTTTAGTCTTTAGTTTTTAGTGTGGAGTTTTTAACTGTTGATTCTCTGTTTTTTTATGAGATTTTTCACTGTGCTACGTTATAATCTTACGATTTTCTGTGTGATGCTGCCTTTGGCGGTTTCGATTCTGATGAAATAAACGCCTGCGTCAAGGTCGCTGACGACGTGGCTGTCGGCTTTTGTGTCGATGTCAATGACGGTCTCGCCGCACAGTCCGTATATCGTGATTTTTGTCATGCCCGGGCAGCTGACGTTGAATGCGCCGTCCGACGGGTTGGGGTAGAGGCTGACGTTGACGTTGTTCTCTGCGATGCCGAGTCCGCTGACGTTGAACATGATGACGTTGTCGCCCTCAGGTGTCGTTGCTGGATCCGATTCGCCGTCGGCGAAGACTGCTGTCACCTGATAGTAATAGTCGCCGTTCTCGGTGATTTCTTCCTCGTATTGTGTCTCTGTCACATTGGCGATTATCTCGTAGTCGGTGCCGGTGTTGCTGCGATACACGTTGTAGCTCGCTGCGCCTTCGGCGGCCTCCCAGCCGAGGGTGATGGTCGCGTCGTTCAGCTCGCCGGTGAAGTTGGTCGGTGCTGGCGTGATAATCTCCTCTGTGGTGACGGAGATGTCATCGACATCGATGCGGTAGATGTTTGAGCATTCGAAATGGCGGATGGCGACGTAGATGTTCTGCCCGGCGTATTCGCTGAGTTCGATGTTGTGTTCATGCCACGGGCCCTGGTCGGCGTCACGTGTGCCTTTGTCGGTGAGGGTCCATTCGGCGATGGTGGTGAAGTCGGTCGGCTCGGTGTTGCTTTTTGTCGAGATGGCGACGCCGTAATGCTCACCTACGTATTGGTACCAGTCGGAGCAGACGAAGAACGTGAACACTGACGTCTCGGTGACGGCAATGAGCGGTGTGACGAGGAAGTTGTCGGGTGTGAGTCCCGGACGCATCACGGTGGTCCAGCTCTCTGAATAGGCGTAGCGCAGACTCCCGTTGTGTCCGTCGCCTTGCGCCTGGAGCGTCGAGGAGTTCATCCAGTTGATGCCGTCGAAGTCGCCGTCAAGGACGGTCATGACGCCGAGAGTGCCGTCTTCGAAATCCTCGAAGAAACTTGTGACAGGCTCCTGGGCTTTCGCAACACCTGTCATGCCTAATATGGCCATTGCCAAAAGAAGTAAACGTTTTCTCACTTTTTTAATTATTCGTGTTATTCGTGGTGAATTAATTCGTGTGATTAGTGTTATTCGTGGTTTAAAATCAGCCGCCGCACTTGGAGTAACCGCAGTTGGTGCAGTGCTTGCAGCCGTCCTCATATACGAGGTCGGAGCCGCATGTCGGGCATTTCTCTTTCTCTACCTTTGTGCCGTCCTTGATGTAGCGTTTCAGGGCGCGGGCGATTCCGTTCTTCCACGTGTTGATGTTGTCCTCATCGACATTCAGGTTCTGGACGAGTGTCACGACGTACGGTATCGGCATCCCGTGGCGCAGCACGCCGGAGATGAGCTTCGCGTAGTTCCAGTATTCTTTGTTGAACGAGCGCGAGAGGCCTTCCATCGTCACCTTGTACCCTTGCTTGTCGGCGAACTTGAAGTCATAGCGCGATTGGTCGTTTTCGTCTTTGTTTTTGATAATCCAGCCGTTCTCGACGAAAGGCTGGATGAAGAAGTCGTCGGCCTTACCAGAGAAGATCTCGTATGGCTTGCCGTCGATCTTACCCACGAAGGCAATCCATTTCTCGTAGTTGTTCTGGAAACGCACCACGTCGCATTCCACTTCCTTCGGACGCGTAGGCGCCTGGTTCTCAACGATTGTATCGTGCTTCTCTTCTTTCTTGTCTTTCTTGTCCTGGCTTACGAGAACGCCTGTGCGCGAGCCGTCACGGTATATCGTCATGCCCTTGCAGCCGCTTCTCCATGCTGTCTCGTAGATCTGACTGACGAGCTCCTCGGTTGTCTCTGCCGGCACGTTGACGGTCACGCTGATTGAGTGGTCAACCCATTTCTGCATCGCGCCCTGCATCTTCACCTTGTTCACCCAGTCGATGTCGTTGGATGTCGATTTGTAATAAGGCGATTTTTCCACAAGCTCATTGATTTTCTCGATGCTGTAGCTCTTCACCTCATCGACGTTGTAGCCGTTGACCTCGAGCCATGTCATGAACTTCGGGTGGAAGACGTTGTATTCCTCGAATGCGTTGCCGTCGGGGTCGGTGAATGTCACCGTTGCGTTCTTGTCGTTCGGGTTGACTTTGCGGCGGCGTTTGTAGGCGACCATGAACACCGGCTCGATGCCTGAGGTGGTCTGTGTGCAGATGCTCACGGTGCCTGTCGGGGCGATGGTGAGCATGGCGATGTTACGGCGTCCGTATTTCGCCATGTCCTGATAGAGGTTCTCGTCGATGACGCGGAGACGTTGGATGAACGGGTTGTTCTCCTCGCGTTTCGTGTCATAGACCTCGAAGGCGCCGCGTTCCTTGGCGAGGTTCACCGATGAGCGGTAGGCCTCATGTGCCAGGAGCTGCTGTATCTCTGTGGAGAACGCGATGGCCTCGTCGGTGGCGTAACGGTAGCCGAGGGCGGCGAGCATGTCGCCTTCCGCGGTGATGCCGATGCCGGTGCGACGGCCTTGCAGTGACTTCTTCCTTATGTTTTTCCAGAGGTTGACCTCGGTGAACTTCACCTCGTCATCCTCAGGGTCTGAATAGACTTTGTCGAGGATGGCGTCGACTTTTTCCACTTCGAGGTCGATGATGTCGTCCATCATGCGCTGTGCGATGCCGACGTGTTTCTTGAACAGTTCTTTGTTGAACGTGGCTTCAGGCGTGAACGGCTTCTCGACGTAGCTGTAGAGGTTGATGGCGAGGAGTCGGCAGCTGTCGTATGCGCAGAGCGGTATCTCGCCGCACGGGTTGGTGCTTATGGTCTTGAATCCGAGGTCGGCGTAGCAGTCGGGTATCGACTCGCGTGTGATGGTGTCCCAAAAGAGGACGCCAGGTTCCGCCGACGCCCATGCGTTATGGATGATCTTGTTCCACAGCTTGCGTGCGTCAATTTCTTTGGTATATAATGGGTTAGGTGAGTCGATGGGGTACTGTTGCACAAACGGTTTGTTTTCGACGACGGCCTGCATGAAGTCATCGGTGATGCGCACCGACACGTTGGCGTTGGTGATCTTGCCTTGTGTCATCTTGGCGTCGATGAAAGCCTCCGAGTCGGGGTGTTTGATGCTGATGCTCATCATGAGGGCGCCGCGGCGTCCGTCTTGTGCGACTTCCTTCGTCGAGTTGGAGTAGCGTTCCATGAAAGGCACGACGCCTGTTGAGGTGAGGGCGCAGTTTTTGACAGGGCTGCCCGTCGGGCGGATGTGTGAGAGGTCGTGGCCGACACCGCCGCGGCGTTTCATCAGCTGAACCTGTTCCTGGTCAACCTTCATGATGGCGCCGTACGAGTCCGACGAGCCTTTCGTCCCGATGACGAAGCAGTTCGAGAGCGATGAAATCTGGAAGTTGTTGCCGATGCCGGCCATCGGGCTGCCCTGCGGCACGATATATCTGAAATCTTTCAGCACCTCGAAGATCTCCTCTTCCTTCAACGGGTTGGCGTAACGTCTCTCAATCCTCGCTATCTCGGAAGCGATGCGGTGATGCATGTCTTCAGGCGTGCGCTCGTAGATGTTGCCGTCGCTGTCTTTCAGTGCATATTTGTTTGTCCAGACATCACCCGCCAGCTGGTCGCCGCCGAAATACGCCGTGGCTGCCTGTTTCACGTCTTCAGTGGAATATTTTGTATAAACTTTTTCCTCCATAACTTCTTTTTTATCAACGACTTTCATATCATTGTCATATGTTTTCCTGACAAAATACTCACCTTCAGAGATGCGATTCTCATTGCGAAATTCAACCATTTTTTCTGTGTGAGACTTGTCATTTTGACCCTCAAAACTCTTTTTCTCGCTTTTTTCGAGTTGTGAGAACAAATCACAAACATCTTCATGATGCATATTTGCCGCCATTTTCTTTGATAATTAGTCGTTTATGAAAATATTAAATTGCCCGAAATTTTCTTCAAAATTCGGTCGTAAAATTAGTAAAGAGATTTGTATCTTTGCACTCTGAAATGAAAAAAAATCAAAAAATTTATCAACATAAAAACGTTGATAAGTTTGTGAAAAATTAATGGAAATTATTAAAAAAATTAATACAAAAATTTTTATGCTTAAAGTTAAAACATTTGTGTTCAATAGTTTACAAGAAAATACGTATATTATTTACAATGAAAGCCTCGAATGTGTGATTGTTGACGCGGGAAACCACACGACAGCCGAAAACGACGAGATTTTGGGTTATATTTCTGGCATGAAATTAGCCCCGAAAATGCTGCTCAGCACTCACTCGCACATCGACCATGTGATGGGTAATGCGGTGTTGTCAAAGGAGTTTGACATCCCGCTTGCGGCATGTCCTGTGGAGAGGGAATATTATAATAAGGTGTGGATGTACGCCGAGGTGTTCGGCATAAAATTCACTCAGGATTCATGTATCTATCCGACGATTGACCTCGCCGAGGGCGAGTTGGTGAAAATCGGCGGCGATGAGCTGAAGGTCTTATACACGCCGGGTCACGCCAAGGGCCATGTGAGTTTCTACGCCGAGAGGGACGGCTTCGTGCTGACGGGCGACACGTTGTTCCGCCGCGGCATAGGACGCTCCGACTTCCCTGGCGGCAGCTACGAGCAGCTCGATAACAGCCTGAAGAACGTGCTTTACAGACTCCCCGACGATACCATCGTGTATCCGGGTCACGGCCCGACGACGACGATAGGCGAGGAGAAGAGGAACAACCCTTATATCACGGAATAGCTTGAAGTTTTTTGAGAGTGGAGTTTTAAGAGTGGAGTTTTGAGAAATTCCACTCTCGGCGTCTCATTGTGACTTATAATTTGTCGGCCATGCCGTCAATCATTTCCTGACTGAGGCCGTTGTCTGACATCAACTGCAAAAAACGTTTTTTAATTTCCTCTCGTTCTTTTCTGATTCCTTCCTCAAGTCCTTTCTGCATCCCCTCTTCAAGTCCTTTCTGCATCCCTTTTTGTATTCCTTCTTCAAGACCTAAGGCATAACCTTCCTGTCGACCGTAAAACATGCCTTCGTCTTTTGAAAGCTCCATATTTCGTTTTATTGACTTGTTTTCAACCAGGTCCTTGAAATAGAAGTCGGCGTCTCTGCGTGAGTATTCTTTGTAAACGTCGAGCGACTCTCTCGCCTCGGGGAGGCCCGGTGCGGTGGCAGTGTCGGGGATGTCGCCTGTCTTGAGGTACGACACCCATTCTTCCAACGGCGTCTCCGCCACCTTGTTGAAGTTGTCCACCTTTATTATGTAGTATATCGGGAACAGTTTCGACACGCTGTCAACGTTGAATTTCGCAATCTGATAGTTCTTCAGGTTGAGTTTGTCGCCGTTGTTCACCCCGTAAAACTCCGTCGTACCTTTATATATTATATCATCGCCGACACCGAGGTCGAAATACACAATGTTTATGGAATAAATCCTTTTCACTCTCTCATATTCTTCGCCGCTCTTGATGTAGTCGGTCACCGCCTTTGACGTGGCGAAGAGCATGCGCTGGAACATGCCATACTCATTGGTGGCCTGCACCTCTATTATGAACAACGCGCCGTTTATGTCTTCCGCCAGAATGTCAACCCTGTTAGTCTTGTCGTCACGGCACTCACGGTTGCCTTCGCTCTCCAACAGACTTTTTATCTTGATCTTTTCGCCCAGCAAGACAGTGAGAAAACCTTCCAAAACCACGAAATTGGCCTTGTCGCGAAGCACTTTCTTCAAGGCGTAGTCAAACCTGATGTAATATTTGTCATCTTCCATAGTAAAATTTTTGTTTTTAAACTCTGATTTTCAAGTCGCAAAATTACAACACAAAACATTATCTGTCAAGGGTTTTTGAAAAATTTTATTGTAAAATTTTGTTTACATTTTTGTCGTTTTTGTAAAAAAATGTTTACAAAAAAACAATTGTAAACAAAAATTGTAAAATTTGAATGTTTTTCCTGATAAAGTGACAATAATTTGATTTATGCGTTCCGTTTTCCATTTTTCAACATTTAAAAATTATTGTTTGTCATCCGGATTACAAAATATAAATGGCGTTTTAAAGATGATATTACCTATTATTTTTTTCTTATCTTTGCGCCCAAATAATTTTTTGAGGAATGTTAAGCGAACAAGAACAAATCAGAAGAAACTCCTTGCAGGAGCTTTATAAATTAGGTATCAACCCTTATCCACAGGCGGCGTTCGACGTGAATGTCACCACAGTCCAGATTAAAGAGCAGTTTGACGACAACGACCTCGCGAAATTTGAGAACGTGAGCATTGGCGGACGTATCATGAGCCGTCGCATCATGGGCGCGGCATCGTTCTGTGAGTTGCAGGACGCACACGGACGCATCCAGCTTTACCTCAACCGCGACGAGATCTGTCCGGGCGAAGACAAGACCATGTATAACACCGTCTTCAAACGTCTCCTTGACATAGGCGACTTCATCGGCGTGAAAGGCTTCGCGTTCCGCACACAGATGGGCGAGATCTCCATCCATGTGAAGGAACTCACGGTGCTGAGCAAGTCGCTGCGCCCGCTGCCGATAGTGAAGGAGAAAGACGGCGTGAAATACGACGAGTTCAACGACCCGGAACTCCGTTACCGCATGCGTTATGTTGACCTCGTCGTCAACGACAAAGTCAAGGACATCTTCATCAAGAGGACGAGAGCCATCAACAGCATCCGCCGTTTCTTCAACGAGAGCGGCTATCTCGAGGTGGAGACACCTGTGCTTCAGTCGATTCCGGGCGGCGCATCGGCGCGTCCGTTCATCACGCACCACAACGCGCTCGACATTCCTTTGTATCTTAGGATTGCCGACGAGCTTTACCTGAAACGCCTCATCGTTGGCGGCTTCGACGGCGTTTACGAGTTCTCGCGCAACTTCCGCAACGAGGGCATGGACCGCTCGCATAACCCGGAGTTTACATGTCTTGAAATCTATGTGGCTTACAAAGACTACCTCTGGATGATGGATTACACCGAGGAGATGATTCACCGCTGCGCGATGGACGTGCTTGGTACTGACAAGGTCATGGTCGGCGACCACGAGATCAGCTTCAAGCGTCCGTTTAAACGCATCTCGATGATCGACTCCATCAAGGAAAACACGGGCATCGACATCAACGGCATGAACGAGGAACAGCTCCGCGAGGTGTGCAAGCAGCTTGAAATAGAAATCGACCCTTCGATGGGCAAAGGAAAGCTCATTGATGAAATTTTCGGCGCGAAATGCGAAGGCAACTACATTCAGCCGACGTTCATCACCGACTACCCTGCGGAGATGTCGCCGCTGTGCAAACGTCACCGCGACAACCCGGAACTCACCGAGCGTTTCGAGCTTATGATCAACGGCAAGGAAGTCGCCAACGCATACACCGAACTGAACGACCCCATTGACCAGCGTGCACGTTTCGAGGAACAGATGATGCTCGCGGGTAGAGGCGACGACGAGGCGATGGTCATCGACCAGGACTTCCTCCGCGCACTCGAATACGGAATGCCCCCGACATCAGGCATGGGCATCGGCATCGACCGTTTCGTGATGCTGCTCACAGGCCAGACACAGATACAGGAAGTGCTGCTGTTCCCGCAGATGCGTCCTGAAAAGGTGAAGAAAGTCGCGACAAAAGAAGACTTCATGGCAATAGGCGTTCCGGAGGTTTGGGCGGAAGTCCTTGTGAAACAGAATTTCACATCCGTCGAGATGCTCAAGGAACAGAAACCCGCAGGCCTCCGCGAGAAGCTCAACGGCATCAGAAAGAAAAACAAGATGGACGTTCCGGCTTTGCAGCTCGAAGAAGTCGAAGCCTGGATTAATTAGGGAAATAGGTAATTAGGGGAGAACCGCGTAGCGGTTCCACATCCATAGAAACATTCGTATAAATTTCGTTATAAAAATGAAAAAATTATTATTAACAGCGTTGTTTTCAATAGTTTTGAGCGTGTTATCATTTGCCCAAACAGTTGAAAAGGTCTATCATTTTGACAATCCGACATCAAGAGTTGTCAATGGTTACGACCAGATTTATTTTGATGGAACGATAAACACCGCGAAGGTCGGGCAGCCGTCGCTTCCGTGGCAGAGCGTCTCGCTTCTACTTCCGCAAAATTCCGAGGCACAGGATTTTACGGTTGAGTATTCCGATTTCGTGGAGCTTGACGGGACATACAACCTCTTCCCGTACCAGAAGATGCGCCAGGTCGGTTCAGAGAAGGAATATCCTTTTGTGATTGACGAAAGTCTTTATAAATCAGAGGGTTTATATCCTGAAGTATGCCAGTCGAAAGTGATGACACAATACATGAACGGTTATTCGTTTGCGACAGTCTCATTCACACCTGTGAGATACGTTCCGGCGACGGGAAAGGTCTCATACGCAAGGACAGCGACCGTCAAAGTCAACGTAACAGCTTCAAAGTCAGACAAGAGCAGTCTTCTTTGGGCGACACCTGAGATAAAAGGCAAGGTTGAGAGGCTGGCACAGAACCCGGAAGCCATCGACCAATATTGCACACGCGGGCGGTCGATTCCGGGCTACGAGCTTCTCGTCATCACGCCGGCGGAGTGGGTGTCGCATTTCGATGAATACGTCACATTCTACGAGGCACGCGGCCTTCGCACGCGCGTTGCGGCGTTGGAAGACATCTTGGCTGCCAACAGCGGTCGTGATAATCAGGAGAAGATGTTCAATTACATCAAGCAAGAGTATGAGAATGAAGGCATTATGATGGTCCTCCTCGGTGGCGACACCGGGCTGGTTCCGTTCCGCGCCTTGTATGTCAATGTATATGACGAAGAAATAGACAATATCCCTGCCGACATGTATTTCACCTGTTTCGACGTTGACTGGGATGCCAACAACAACGGCGTCTGGGGTGAAATAGGAGAGAGCGACTATGAACCTGAGATAGGCATCGGACGTTTGTGCTTCAACAACGAAGTGCAGCTTAACAACCTGTTACACAAGACTTTCGAGTATCAGGAAAATCCTGTCTTGGGCGAGCTCCGCGATGTCATCCTCGGTGCCGAGCATCTCGGTGACGGCTATTACGGCAGCACCGACCTCGACCGTCTCATCGGCGGCAGCAGCGACTTCGACTACACCACTGTCGGCATACCGGTGGATTATAACTTCCACAAGATCTACGCTGACGGCCCGACGGGCTGGTCGGGCACCATCTTCAAACAGGCCATCAACAACTACGGCGGGCAGTATGTCCACCATGTCGGACACGCCAACACCGACTATGTGGCGGGATGGTACGAGAACGGAATCACCGACAACAGCTTCTACAACCTCGACGGTGTCACCCACAACTACGGATTCTTCCACTCACACGGCTGTATCTGCGGCGACTTCTCTCACAAATGTATCCTTGAGAAGATGACGACGGTTTCTACGGGTTTTGTCGCCACCACCGGCAACTCGCGCTACGGCTGGTACTCGCCTTGGGGCGACGGCCCTGCGGCCCACCTCCACCGCGAGTTTGTTGATGCATATTACAACGACAGGATCCCGTATATAGGGATGGCTATCGTTGAGATGAAAAATGTTGTCGCACCTTATATTAATACGGGCTATTATGGCCCCGACCCTTACATGATCTGGAGTTTCTGGGCATTGAACATCATGGGTGACGTGGCGGTATGCCCTTGGCTCGACGAGCCTTTCCGCCCGGAAATCAGCTATGATGCAGCGTTGCCGCAAGGCACAACACAAACCACGCTGACAGTCAATAAGATCGGTGAGGCGCAGAGTAACTTCCGTTGCAGCATATTCCACGACGGCGAACTGCTCGCTTTCGGCCAGACAAACTTGAACGGCGTGGCGGAAGTCGTTTTCTCAGAGCCTCTCGATGTCGTTGGTGATCTGCAACTCATCGTCACAGGCCCGAATGCCTATCCTCAGACAATCAACATTTTAGGCATTAACAACAACACGGCTTTCGTTCTTTCCGAAAACATCACGTTGAGCGATGACCTTGGATATTCAAACACGATTTCGATGGATGTTGATTTCAGAAACACCGGCATGGCTGACGCAAACAACGTAACAGCCACATTGTCAACAGATTCAGAATACATCGAAATGATAAATTCAACGGTGACAATCGGTGACGTGGCAGCGGAAAGCACTGTCAACATCGATGACGCCTTTGAGTTTAAAGTCGCCGACAACATCCCTGACTGCGAATATGTTGATTTTGTGATTACTTGCACCGACGGCTCCAATGTCTGGGAAAGTAACATCATGTACAGAGCGTTGGCACCAGCGTTGGTAATCAACGAGATAACATACGAAGAGATTGAAGGAAACATGAACGGCTATGTTGATGCCGGTGAGGTTTTCAGAGTCAATGTCTCAGGGAAAAACATCGGTCACAAGGCGGCTTTGGAGTCAATTCTGCATGGATGCGATGAGAACCCATACATCACTTATACTGAAAATGATATCGTAATGGGAGACATCGCAGCCGGCCATGAATTTTCAAAAAACATTGATATTCACGTCTCTGATGAGATTCATGACGGCACAACCGTTGATCTGAAATTCAAAGTGAAATCAGGACTTTATGCGGCTGAAAAGCATTTGCTGTTCACAGTTGGGACAATCACGGAAGATTTTGAAACAGGCGACTTCTCGCATCTCAACTGGAAACACGGTGGCGCGAAGCCGTGGTTTGTGACGGATGAGACAAAACATTCCGGCACATATTCGGTGCAGTCAGGTGACATAACAAACGACCAGATATCATCACTCATCATCGAGACAAAGACGGTAGCCGACGGCGAGATTTCATTCTATTTCAAGACTTCAACAAGAAAACGCAAGGACTTTTTCGTGTTTTACATTGATGGAAAGGTGATTGACAAATGGTCGGATTTTAACGGCTGGACATACGCTGAATATGAAGTTAAAGCCGGCGACCATGTCCTTGAATGGCGCTACGACACCAGCAAGAGCGGCGACTGCTCCGGTGGTGCCTGCTGGATTGACGACATCTCATTCCCTGGAAACACAATAGTGCTGGATGTCGAATCAGTGACATACGATAAAAATGTAAACGTATATCCTAATCCGGCTACAAGTTACGTCATTGTGAAAGCTGATGATATTCAGACAGTTGAGATATATAATTCTGTCGGAATGAAAGTAAATGCCCTGAAGGTCGCGGCGGCGGAAGTGAATGTCGATGTCGCCGGATTGAATGGCGGCGTTTATTTCATCAGAGTCATCGACAGCAAAGGCAACGGCACTGTAACGAAATTTGTCAAGGAATAATGTTGTTTTCGGAGATCATAGGGCATGAAGATCTGAAGAAACGCCTGATACAGAGCGTGAGGGAGAGCCGTGTGTCGCACGCACAGCTCTTTCTCGGCCCTGAAGGCAGCGGGAAACTGCCGCTCGCGATGGCGTATGCACAATACATAAATTGCACAAACCGTTCAGAGACAGACAGTTGCGGCGTTTGTCCGTCGTGCAGGAAGTTCATGTCATTGACGCATCCCGACCTTCATTTCGTGTTTCCGACAGCCACCAACAAGGAAGTCAAGCAAAATCCAGAGTCAGACCTGTTTATTTCCAACTGGCGCAGTTATCTCTCTGACTGTCAATGTTATGCCGACCTTTCAGATTGGTTCAACAAGCTCGACATCGAGAACAAACAAGGTGTCATCAATGTCAGAGACGCCGCGACGATTTTAAGAAAACTGAGTTTCAAAGCCTACGAGAGTGAATATAAAATAGCAATTATCTGGATGGCGGAGAAACTTAACGTGCAGTGCGCCAATAAGTTACTGAAACTCATCGAGGAGCCGCCGGAGAAGACGCTGTTCATCTTGATTGCCGAGAATCAGGAAGAGCTGCTCACTACCATCCGCTCGCGCTGCATGTTGGTGAAGGTTCCGAAAATAGCGATGCCGGAAGTGCAAGACGCTCTTGTTCAGAAGTTTGCGTGTTCGCCGCAGGAGGCGTACGACGCAGCCGCCCTCGCTGACGGCAATTGGCTCATGGCGCAACATTTCGTGAAAGACAAGGAAGACGAGAAACTTTATGCCAACGTCTTCCAAAAATGGATGCGTTATTGCTTCAAAGGCGCAGTGCCGGAACTCATCGACCTTGTCGCCAACGACATCAAACCGCTCGGACGCGAGAAGCAAAAGGAATTTCTCGAATATGGACTCAATATCTTCCATAACTCATTGCTGTTCAATAACAATATGTCCAATGACGTGTTGCTGCCGGCAGACGAGAAAAACTTTACCAAGAATTTTGCACCTTTTATTAATATAAAGAACGTCGAGCAAATCTGCGGTCTTTTTGAGGAAAGCATCAACCAGATTGAGCGCAACGGAAACGCTTCAATCATTTTCACGGATAATAGTTTTAAAATCACTAAGTTATTGAGGGTTAAGTAGATGAAAGCTGTCACGAAAGTGTCTTTGGCATTGTTGAGCGGCCTGCTCATCGCCGCTGCATGGCCTACGAAAGGTTTGGCGCCATTGGCTTTTGTAGCTTTCGTGCCCCTGCTTTTTCTTCAAGACAGAGTCGGCGACAGGGAAAATCCTGAGAAAGGCAAGATGTTCCTGCTCGCACTTGCCGCTTTCCTCACATGGAACTCATTGACAACGTGGTGGGTATGGAAAACGACAGCTGTCGGAACCATCGGGATGATTCTGCTCAACAGTGTCTTCATGGCGACGGTTTTCTGGGCCTTTCATCTTGTGAAAACAAGGTTATACGAAAATAAAAAAGGTTATTATGTATTGATAATCTTTGTGTTAGCTTTTGAATATCTGCACCTGAACTGGCAACTGAATTGGCCTTGGCTTAATCTCGGAAACGTCTTTTCGCATTATTACACTTGGGTGCAATGGTATGAATGGACTGGCGCTGCGGGCGGCACGGTCTGGGTCTTGACATCCAATATCTTGATTTATAAGTGGTTATTTAAAAGTAAAAACCATTTGAAATCGGCTTTATTGGCGATGGCGGTTCTTCTTATTCCCTTGATTGTCAGTAAGATAATGTATCATTCTTATAAAGAGGCCGGCAATGAGGTTGAGGTTGTGGTGGTACAGCCGAATCTCGACCCGTATTCTGAGGAGTTCACCTTGACACCACCGGAAATTCTACAGAGAAATCTTGAGGTTGCCGCGCCTTTGATGACAGAAAACACAAGGTTTGTTGTCAGCCCCGAGTCGGCGATACAGGAGAATATATGGCTTGAAAATATTGATAAACATTATTCAATCAAAGAGTTACGCAGATATATTGACAGTTTTCCGCAGTCGTGTTACGTCATCGGGATAGGACCTTATGGCCCTGTGCCGGAAGGGGAGGAGGATGATTTCGCCGCACGTAAATTCTATGACGTTGATGAATATTTTTATGCTTATAACACCGCCGCGCTTATCACAAAAGACGACATCCAGCTTTATCATAAGTCGAGGTTGACGCCAGGTGTTGAATCGATGCCGTCGTGGTGGATTCTGAGGCCGTTGGCGAATATGGCCGTTGACCTTGGCGGAACGACAGGCACGTTGAAAAAAGACGCGGAGGCTCGTGTGTTATCTTTTGATAATCATAGAGTTGGAACGTTGATTTGTTATGAATCAGCATTCGGCGGTTATGTAACGGAGTTCGTCAGGAAAGGCGCGGATATGCTTTTCGTCATCACTAACGACGGCTGGTGGGGCGATACGCCCGGGCACCGACAGCATCTCGAATTTTCGAGTCTGCGTGCCATCGAGACCCGCCGAAGCATCGCACGCTCCGCAAATACGGGCATTTCAGCGTTCATCAATCAAAAAGGCGACGTCGTGGAGAAATCAAAGTACTGGGAGCAGACAGCCTTGCGTAACACTTTGAAAACCAATGAAAAACAGACTTTTTACGTCCGCTACGGCGACTATATATATAAGGTGTCGGTTTTCATGACGGCATTGTTGCTCGTCTTGACTTTTGTTCGTGTCATAACTAAAAGGAAATGAATAGGTTAAGTCTTGCGCCATTTCAAGGAATCACCGATGTTGTCTATCGCAATGTGTTCATGAAACATTTTGGCGGGATAGACAAGTTCTACACACCGTTTTTCACCGGAATACAAAAAGACAACTCAAAAAGTCTCCGCGGTGAGGAGATTGACCCGAGGTTTAATGACGTGAATATTGTCGTTCCTCAGATTTTGAGTAATACCGCAGAAGAGATTGTCAGGTTTGCAAATCAGTGTAAGTCAATGGGATACCCTGAATTTAACTTAAATATGGGCTGTCCTTTTCCGCGGGTGGCGAACAAAACGCGCGGCTGCGGACTTATGGCTGACCCGCAACGGACAACCGCCATGCTTGAAGAGGTTTGTGATAACATTCAAGGCATAAAATTCAGCATTAAATGCCGGCTCGGGTATTATTCCGATGATGAGATTTTGAGGTTTGTTGATACGTTTAACACATTGCCTTTCAGTGAGATAATAGTTCATCCGAGAATCGGGAAACAGATGTACACAGGAGAGGCGTCGCTTGAAAAATTCAAAGAGCTTATTCCGTTGATTAACAAGCCTTTGATATATAACGGCGATATTTATACAGTCGAAAAATACAAATCAGTTGTAGAAAATATTTCCACAGATAACACTCATACAATGTTAGGACGCGGACTGCTGACAAATCCGTTTTTGGCTGAGGAGATAAAGCAAATCAATGACAATCAACAAGATAAGAATGCAAGATTGCATAAGTTTGTAGTTGATTTGTATGTCGAGCGACTGCATCATGCCGGCGGCAGCCCGAAGATTATCGGCAGCATGAAGGAATTGTGGAAATACATGATGAACATCTTCGATGATCCGCAGAATGTCTGGCGTAACGTGAAGAAAGTCAATCGTTTGGATGAATATGAAGATGCTGTTGAAAAGATATTTAAAGAAAATAAAATAGTTTTATGAATAGAATATTTAGTTTATTGATTATCAGTCTTTTGCTGTTTTCTTGCGCAACTGACAAATCTTTATCTGACAATGATTCCAAAGAGATTGTCATTCTTTCGGTCAACGACATACACGGGCATATCGAGCGGATGCCGCGGTTTGGCTTTGTTGCCGACAGCCTCCGTGAATTATATCCTAATCTATTGATTTTCAGCGCAGGAGATAACAGAACAGGCAACTCTTACAACGATTTCTATCCAAATCATTCCAATTATCCGATGATTAAGTTGATGAATGAAATCGGATTCGACCTCTCTGCAATAGGGAATCACGAATTTGACAAAGGCGTTGAAGGATTGGTTGATTTTCAGAATAAAACGAAAATCCCGCTTATATGTGCAAACGCCGATTTCTCAAAAGAGCCGGAATTGGAAATAAAACCTTATTATTATATTGACAATCAAGGCGTTAAAATTTGCGTTCTCGGACTTTTGGAGACATATAAAAACGGTCATCCGTCGGCGATTGATAAAAACATAAAAAACATACGTTTCACTGACCCATACGAAACCGCGAAAGATTACCTTTATCTTGCTGACAGTTGCGATGTGTTCATCCTGCTTTCGCATTGTGGTGAGCGAGGCGATTACCCGATAGCGGAAGACTGTCCGCAGTTTGATGTGATAATCGGCGGTCATACCCATCATAAGTACATTGAATATCACGGAGATAACGTGCTTTGCACCCAAGCTGGTTCTTATTTGAATTTTGCCAATGTCGTGAAAATAAATGTCGTTGATGGCAAGGTCGTCTCAAAGTCAGCGGAGAGCGTATCACTTGAAAACGGACTTTCGGAGAGCAGAGAAATCAGGAAAACGGTCGATAAATTCTATAAAAACAAGAATCTGACACGATTTTTGGGATATACGGCTACTCCGCTTGACAACAGATATAGAATCGGCTGTCTGCTCGCCGATACGTATCGTTCGGTCATGAAAACCGACCTCGCATTTCATAATTATGGTGCAATCAGGAAAACAAGTCACGAAGGCGATGAAATAAGACTTGTCGATGTTTATGACTTCAGCCCGTTTGATAACAGATTGAAAACCATAGAGATGAGTGGTGAGGAAATCGTTGATTTCATAAATCGTTTCTCGACAAGCGACCGCGGCCCGACATACGTTTCTGGTTTGAAATATTCCATTGACTATGTTTTTGATGAATATAGGAAACCACATTTTTCAAATGCTGTTGTGATGCTCGAAAACGGCGAACCGATTGATTTGGAAAGGAGATATTCCGTTGCGATGAGCGAATATCCGATGGAGTTCATGGAGAGGCAAGGCGTAGAGGCGATAGCAACCGGTCCGTTTATTTATGATGCGACCATTGAATATTTTGAGAATCATGATACCGTTGGCTATCAATGTCTTGACAGGATTAAAGCAAGAAATATCGACACTCTCGATGTTGTAATACTTTCCGTAAACGACATGCATGGCCATATTGAAAAAATGCCGAGATTTGCGTATGTTGTTGACAGTCTGCGCAAAATATATCCTGATTTGATGCTTGTAAGCGTGGGCGACAACAGAACCGGCAATGTCTATAACGACAAAAACCCGATGCATCCGAATCTGCCGATGATAACCTTGATGAATGATTTGAAGTTCACTGTCAGTGAGTTAGGAAATCACGAATTTGACGGAAGCATAAACGGACTTAAATATTTTGTTGAAAACACAAATTTCCCGACCATCTGCGCCAATGCCGACTTTTCGGATTATCCCGAGGTTTCAGGAATGATAAAACCATACGTGAAAATTACGAAAAACATTAAAGGTGAAGACGTTAGCGTGATTTTCCTTGGGATGATTGAGACCTCAAACTATGGTTATCCGAGTGCGCACCGCGACAGCATAAAGAATGTCCGTTTTGTTGACGCAAATCAGAAAATCAATGATTATCTGTCACTTAAGGACAGTTGCGATGTCTTTGTCCTGCTCGACCATTGCGGTCTTGATGTCGATTCAATCCTTGCAAGAGTCTATCCGCAGTTTGACCTCATCATCGGCGGACATTCCCACCATTTGTTGACAAAACAATATCCAAGCGGGGTCTTATATACACAGTCGAAGAGGGATTTAAATTTCACGACTCTGACAAAGATACAGATTTGTGGCGGGGAGATTATCAATAAACATTCACAAGTCATTGATTTAAGGGAAATTACGAAGGTTGACGAGAATGTCAAAAAGAAAGTTGACGATTTTTGCAACGTCCCTGAGTTCAACAGAATTGTCGGACAGTCGAAGTTTCCGTTGTCGAACAAGGAAGAGCTTGGCGCCTTCATGACCGATGCGCAGCGTTATATGGCAAAAACCGAAATCGCGATACAGAATCCCGGCGGCGTGCGTTTAGACAGCATGACGAGCACCAATTTCAGATATATTGATGTTTTGAATCTCGATCCGTTTGACAATGGCATTTTCACGATGAAGATGACAGGCAAGCAGATAGAGGAATTCCTGAACCTCGCAGCGACAAATGATGGTTTCCCTTGTCATGTCTCCGGAATCACTTACACCATTGAATATTACGTTGGCAGCGACAATGTTTATCATTTCGTCAATTCGAAAGTCTGTTTGGAAAACGGCCAGCCCATTGACCGCACTAAAATGTATTTTGTTTCAATGAACAGTTACATCGCGATTTGGGCGAGAGACATAGGAATCGACCCAAAACCGTTGGATTTCAAATCAAACGAGGCGGAGTTCAAATACTTGAAAGACTTCCCTTCACTTGATTATCAAGGAGTAAGCAGATATAAAGCAAGTTTAATTGAAAAATAAAACGACATGAAAATTCTGATAATACGATTCAGTTCGATAGGCGACATTGTCCTGACTACCCCGATAATAAGATGTCTGAAATGGCAGATGGATGACGATTTGGAGTTGCATTATCTGATAAAAGAGAAATTCGCGAGCATAACCCACGCCAACCCTTTTGTCGATAAGACGCATGAGTTTTCGGGTTCCTTGAAGGAGACAATCAGAGAGTTGAAGCAGGAGAATTTCGATTATGTCATTGATTTACAGAAGAATCACAGGTCAAAGGCGATTTGCCGCGCTTTGAGATGCGAACATCACAGTTTCCACAAACATGATTTCAGGAAGTTGCTTCTCACAGTTTTTGGAATCAACAGGCTGCCTAAGATACATATTGTTGACAGATATTTTGAGGCTGTTGAGGCTTTGGACATCAAGAACGACGGCAAGGGTTTGGAGTTTTACATCAGCGACACCAACCAGATGCAGGAGCCGGACCTTCCGGAGGAGTTCCGCAACGGGTTTTACGCCGTCGTGATTGGCGGAAGCTACAACACCAAAGTCTTGCCCACTGAGAAAGTGATTGAGGTGATCGAGAAACTCAATGAGCCGGTGATACTTCTCGGCGGCTCGGAGGACATGACACGCGCCAAGGAAATCGTTGACGCCGTGGGCGAAAACGTAGGCAATCCTGTCGGAATGCTGAATCTCGAACAGTCGGCGTCAATCATAAAAATGGCGAAAGCCGTCTTGACCAACGACACCGGAATGATGCACATCGCCGCGGCACTGCACAAGCCGATCGTCTCGACGTGGGGCAACACGGTGCCGGAATTTGGCATGACACCTTACGACCCGCAGCACCCGGAGTTCTCGAAAATCATTGAATGTAAAGGACTTAAGTGCCGTCCGTGTTCAAAACTCGGCTATAAAAACTGTCCGAAGAAACATTTCAAGTGCATGAACGAACTGAACAGCGATGAGATCTGTGCGGCGTTGAAAAATTTTTGAGAATTTTTGTCACGCATATTGAAATTATTTGTACCTTTGCAGCGTCAAAAAAACGACCGAGTCGGGTTCTACTAACGGTTAGGTAACGACACTCTCACTGTCGAAATAAGGGTTCGATTCCCTTACCCGATACCACGAAAGGCTGCTGATTATCAGTGGCCTTTTTCATTTGAAAAATAAAATTCTTTCATTATCGACGTCCACCTTGAAAAAAATATTACTTTTGCGCCGTGAAAAATAAGTTTTATACCGTTTGGCAAGGCCGACAAATCGGCGTGTTTTCCAGTTGGAACGAATGCAGGCTCCAGGTGGAAGGATTTCATGGTGCAAGGTTTAAGGGTTTCCCCGACCGACAAAGCGCTGAGGATGCTTTTAAAAAGGGTTTTGAAGATTATAATGTTGATAATAAAGAGTTTACCACAACTGAAAGACTGTCAAAACTTCCTGATGGCACGCCTAAACCCATCCCCAACGCCATTGCTGTCGATGCAGCGTGTTCGGGCAACCCGGGCAAAATGGAGTACCGCGGAGTGTATGTCGAAACAGGCACCGAGGTGTTCAAAAGCCCGCTCTTTGACTACGGGACAAATAACATCGGCGAGTTTCTCGCTATCGTGCATTGCCTCGCATGGCAACAGAAAAACAAGATATGTATCCCGATTTATTCTGATTCGATGAACGGACAAAAATGGGTCAAGGAGGGTAAGTGTAAGACTAAACTTGCTGAAAATCAGAAGAATGCATATCTTTTCGATGTGATTAGAAGAGCCGAAAAATGGCTTGCGGAAAACACTTTCAGAGTGCCTGTCTATAAATGGAGAACGGAAATATGGGGTGAAGTCCCCGCTGACTTTGGCAGAAAATAAATGACGATATGTTAAAATTTGACACGTTTTATATAAAATGCCCGTGCTGCGGCTGCCATCTTGAAGGCCATCTTGTCAGGTCGGAGATGGTGAATAAGTCGGTGCTGTTTTCCGATGGAAAAATCTTAAACGATACGTATATCACTGAGCCTCAGAAGTTTATAATCTGTCCAGCGTGCAGCCATTGGTTTTGGGTTGACAAATATGAAGAGCCGATTGTCAGTTATGTGAAACCCGACGGGCCTTATTATAACTGGAATCACTGGCGTTTTTTCGGGGTGCGTTTCAGTAAAAACGCCGGAAAGATAGCACTCAAAGAACACTACCGCAAGGCCTTGGAGGTTGTTGGTGGCGACTGCGACAAGGAACTGTACCTGCGTCGTCTGATGTGGTGGGCGTACAACGATCTGGTGCGTAACAATTACCAAGGCAAGCTCAGCCATCTCCTTTCAGGGCAGATGAGCTTTAATGTTTGGCGCAAGAATCGTCGGAAACTCCTTGAGGGAAGACAGCTTTTCAGGAGGTACCACGATGAATATGTCGAGAACCTGAAGGCTTTGTTGGTTCTGCTTAAGGGCCGTTATACCCCGAATGACGAGGAATATGAGGCTTCGACATTGGAAATCATAGAGTTATATCGTGAGATGGGAGAGTTCGATGAAGCTCAGAAAATCCTTAACACGATTCCGAGAAGGACACATTATATTGCAAATATCGAGAAGGAAGTCAAGAGGCATCATGACTTCGTGTTTTTAGTTGTAGGTTGATAATCAGTTATTTGCCGAGAATTTGATTTATCACATACGATGCGCAGAAACATCCGAAAACGGCCGGCATGTATGAGATAGTGCCAACGGTCGCTATCTTGTTGTCAATTTTCTCGTCCTCAACGACAAAAGCTGTGTCGGCGACTTTTTCGGGAGAATAAACCACTGTGATGCCTTCCCTTATCCCGAGACGATGCAAGCGTTTTCTGATATAAAACGCAAGACGGCATTCGTGTGATTTCGCAATGTCCACAATCTCAATGCGTTCAGGATGAAATTTACCGCCAGCGCCCATGCAACTCACTATGTTCTGATGGTTTTGGACGGCGTAATAAAGCAGGAAAACTTTCGGCGCCAAGGTGTCGATGGCATCAACGATGAAGTCGAATTTCTGGGCCATGAGGTCAATAATTGATTGATCTTTAAGATATTGCGTGATGACATGCAGGTTGATGTTCGGGTTGATGTCGCGTATCCTCTCTGCCATGACCTCTGTCTTCAGCCTCCCGATGGTGCTGTCGAGTGCGAGGAGCTGGCGGTTTTTGTTCGTCTCGTTGACAGTGTCACTGTCGATGATCGTCATTTCGCCGATGCCTGCGCGGGCAAGCTGTTCGGCGGCGTATGCCCCGACTCCGCCAAGTCCGACGACAAGGACATGAGAGTTTGCGAGCTTCTCAACTCCCTCATTACCAATGAGTAACTGTGTTCTATTCTTCCAGTTTTCCATCGAAAAATATTCTTTTGAAGTTCTCAAAAATCTTTATTTCCAAATCCTCAATTTCACAGCCGGAGAGAGCCGCCGCTGTCTTATAAACGTCAGCTATTGACCTTTCCGCAGTGTCAGTCTCAAGGAAAATCCTGTCCAATGATATGGCGTTTAATAGGCTAACTGCTTGATTTTCATTTCTGTACAAAATATCGCCGAGTGATATGTACATCTCGTGGTCGATGAGTTGTTGCGCTGTTTGCAGCGAGCCGTTGAATCCATGGATTATCCACGGCATCGCAGCCTTTGATTTTTTCCTTTCGGAAATGATGTCTGAAGATGACCTGACCGAATGTATTATCATAGGCTTGTTAATCTCTTCCGACAGTTCAATCATTTTCCGAAATATAACTTGTTGATATTCAAATGTATCCACATAAACCCTGTCGAGACCTGACTCCCCGATTGCAACTACTCGTTTGTTTTCTGCAATCTTCTTCAATGAAGTTAAAGTGTTGTCATTGAATGATTTAACATCCCATGGATGAACGCCTGTTGAGAAGAAAAGGTTTTGTGCAGATGTGCAATCCTGAATTTTGTCGGAATCTGTCGGTTTTAAACATACAACCTTGATAATGCGCTGATTATCAAGGTTGTAATTGTGGGTATGGATGTCAACTAACATCAGTAGTCGATATTCGGTTGAGCAATAAGTTCAAGGCTGTCGAGTTCAAGTGCCATGAGGTTGCCAAAACCTGCTTTTGAGTCTTTGTAATAGACGCCGTTATCGAGCGCGATGAAATCGTAATTTGTTGATTTTATGAATGTTTCAATCATGCTATACTCGATAGGAACGTGTCCGTGAATGACTTTTTTCCCGCCTGTCTTTTGTAAATTCACCTTGAAATCCCTCATCCACATCATTGATCTGACATCGTCAAACGGATTTTGGATATTGAAATTCATGCCTGCATGGACCAGGATATATTTGTCTAATTCGATGAAATACTCTCCGCCTCGAATCCAGTCAATGTATTTCTCGTCGATGTCACGAGGTCTTTTCACCCCAAAGCTGTTTAACGTGGTCTTACCGCCGTATTTCTCCCATTCCTTTTGAATGTTGCTTTTGAAAATGAACCTTCTCTGGTCTTGTTCGTAAGATTTCATGCAGAAATCTTCGTGATTACCAATAAGATAACGGATTTTATAACCTTGATGTTGAAGGCTCATTATGTAGTCGATCACCGACTTCCCGTCAAGACCGCGGTCGATGTAGTCGCCGAGGAAATATAACGAGTCTTCCTTCGTCAAATGAATGCAGTCTTCAACGAGTTGCTTCAAGGTCTGGAAGCAACCATGAATGTCCGGTATAACCCAACGTCTTCCCATAGAATTATTTTACTTTTCCTTGATTGGCAACACTTTGCATCTTTGCTGCAATGACATCAGGGTCACCGATGAATTTGTTGTCGAGGAGGTTCATGTTGTCGTCAAATTCAAAGACGTACGGTGTTGCCGTCGGGATGTTGAATTTGATGATTTCCTCGTTCGTCATGCCGCGAAGCTCTTTCACGATGCCGCGCAAGCTGTTGCCGTGAGCGACAACCAACACCTGATCGTGATTTTCAAATGCCTTGAGAATCACATCTTTATAATAAGGCATCAGGCGGTTGATGCAGTCTTTTAACGATTCTGTCAGCGGAATCTGTTCGTCGGTCAACTCTGCGTAACGCGGGTCCTGACGTGGGCTTTTCGGGTCGTCCATCGTGAACGCCGGCGGCTGCACATCGAACGAACGGCGCCATTTCTGCACCATGTCATCACCGTATTTCTTGGCCATCTCAACCTTGTTAGAACCCTGTAACTTGCCATAACTCTTCTCGTTCAGACGCCATGTCTTGTTGACAGGAAGCCAGTCTAAGTCCATGACATCGAGGATGTTGTTGAGCGTCTTGATAGCTCTTTTCAGATATGATGTGAAGCAAATCTCCGGTCTGTAACCGGCCTCGAGCAACGCCTTGCCGGCTTCTTGTGCTTCTTTAATTCCGTTTTCCGACAAATCCACGTTTGTCCAACCTGTGAAAAGATTCAGTTTGTTCCATTCACTTTCGCCGTGGCGAACCAATATAAGTTTCTTCATTTTTAAATAATCTTAATTTTAAGCCCGCAAAAATACAAAAAAAAGTGATTAAAATGCATTAAATTCCCGCATAAAATATAATATTTTTTAAGGTGTCATGTGAAAAATTATCCGTATCTTTGCAGGTTAATAGTAATGTGGCGCAAAACGCGCTTTGATATATAATTTTACAATCTATGGAAGAAAATAATAATAGTAGCAACGGCGGAAATCGTAGAAAAAAGCCTTATTATAAAAAGAATTGGCATCATAAAAACAAAAACAGAAAACCTGTTGATAATGAGATAGTTGAAGAAGAACTTGAAGGTGCTGAAGAAAATGAGGCTGTCGAAGCCGGAGCGACTTTGGATGATGCGGCGGAAATTGTAGATGAGGTTACAGAAGATGAAACTGATGTTGAACTTACTGATAATGAGGAAAGTATAGGTGAGACGGAAGATACGGGTGATGTAGAGTCGTTGCTTAAGACCGCTCCCCGCAAGATGAATATGCACGATGAGGACTTGGAAGACCGTATGGTCAACAAGCAGGAAGAAGAGGAGGAACTGAAGATTACATGGCCGCTTCACGACCCGATGAAAAATGTGCTTACGCCCGATTTCCATCGTGGATGTCGCATAAAAACAGATACTTACGTGTCGGGTTCAAGCGTCATTCGTCATGGTCAGTGCAAGCTCGACAGTTTTGACTGGCTTAAGGATTTTGAGGGAGACGAACCGAACGCGGGCGAGTTGCTGGTGGCTGAGGTGCGTTTCAAGAATGACAGAAAAGACTTTTTCAGCTATCCTGCGGAATTGAAACTCATTGAAGGAGAACTCGTTGCGGTTGAGACCGCTATGGGGCACGACATTGGTATCGTCTCAATGGTCGGTGAACTCGTGAAAAATCAGCGGAAACGCAAGAGAAACAACACTCCTGTCGCCGAACTGAAGAAAATATACCGTCGCGCACGCACAAACGATGTGGAGAAATTCATCGACGCTGTCCGCCAGGAAGAACGTACCCTGTACCGCAGCCGCGAGATTGCTTCAGACCTGCGTCTTGAGATGAAACTCAATGACATTGAATATCAGGGAGATAGAACAAAGGCTATTTTCTATTACACGGCAGATGGCCGTGTTGATTTCCGTGAACTCATCAAACGCCTCGCTCAAGAATTTCATGTGCGCGTCGAAATGCGCCAGATCGGGTTCCGTCAGGAGTCGGCAAAACTCGGCGGCATCGGCTCATGCGGAAGAGAACTGTGCTGCGCCTCATGGATTTCTGATTTCCAATCAGTTACGACAGGTGTCGCGAGAGTTCAGCAGCTTTCACCAAACCCACAGAAACTCGCCGGACAATGCGGGAAACTCAAATGCTGCCTCAACTACGAATACGACGCATATGTCGATGCACTCAAGGCATTTCCCGATAACCGCATCGTGCTGAAGACCAAGAAAGGCGACGGTGTCTATCAGAAAATCGATATCTTCAAGGGCCTCATGTGGTATTCTTATCCTTTTGATAGGAATAACATGATGGCGATTCCCGCCGAGAAAGTCAAGGAGATCATTGAGAAAAACAAGAAAGGCGAACTGCCCGAGCAACTCGAAGATTTCGCTTTCATCAAAGAGCAGCATAACGCCGACTACGGCGAAGGAGGCGAGAACGCCGATCTGTCTAGACTTGAATAAATGTTGATAATGAGAAAGTTAACGATAGTTTTCATCATGCTCGCCACGATGGTTTTGACATCGTGCAGCAACAATATGCTTTACGACCAAAGCGTCGTCATCCCCGACGCCGAATGGAATAACAAAAGTCTGACATACTTCGATGTCGCGGTTGATGATACGTTGTCTGTCTTTTCTTTTGCGTTGAATATCAGGCATTTTGAGAATTATCGTTACAGCAATCTTTATGTTTTCCTGCATACGACTTTCCCGAACGGAAACCAGACGCACGATACCATCGAATGCACCTTGGCGTATCCCGACGGGCGTTGGGTCGGCAGAAACAGCGGCAATATGAGGTCAGACAAAATCATGCTGAACCCGAGTCTGCGTTTCCCGTTGTGCGGAGAATACCATTTTGAAATTGAACAGGCAATGCGTGATGAGGTGCTGAAAGGCATCGCAGATGTAGGTATAAGTATTGAAAAACAATAAGTTATGACTGAGAAAAAATCAAAATCATCGGATAAAGGCAAGAAGAAAGGTGGCGTGAAAGTCTATCTGATAGTGCTTTGGTCACTTTTCGTGTTGTTTGCCGCAGGGATATTCTTTTTGTTCTATGGCATTGTGAATGAATGGTTTGGCCCGATGCCGACATTCGAGGAGCTTGAGAATCCGAAAACGAACTTGGCGACCGAGATTATCTCTGCCGACGGCAAACTTCTTGGCACATATTACATCGAAAACCGTTCTAATGTCAGTTATGACGAGCTCCCTTCGGATTTGGTTAATGCATTGATTTCCATCGAAGATGTCAGGTTCTACGAGCATTCTGGCATCGACAAGCGTGCGTTGTTCCGTGTGGCTTTCGGCCTGGCGACGGGCGACAGCGACAAGGGCGGCGGAAGCACTCTGACCCAACAGCTTGCCAAAAACCTCTTCCCGCGGGGCGAGAACCTCAGCACCATTCAGTTGGTCATCAGAAAACTGCAGGAATGGGTCACAGCGACGAAGTTGGAATACAACTATTCCAAGGATGAAATCATCGCAATGTATTTGAACACAGTGTTTTACGGACATAATGCATACGGTATCAAGAAGGCGTCGGAGACGTTTTTCAGCAAGGAGCCGATGGACTTGAAGGTCGAGGAAGCTGCCATGCTGGCCGGTGTCGTCAACGCGCCAACGAAATTCAGCCCGCGCCGCAACCCGAATAACGCGCTGAAACGCCGCAACCTTGTCTTGAGACGCATGTGCGACAACAATCACCTCACGGAACACGACTATGACTCGATTTCACAGTTGCCCATCGACCTTTCGCATTTCGGTGTCCTCGACCACAATTCAGGGCAGGCGACATACTTCCGCGAGTTTCTGCGCGGTGTCATGACCGAATGGGCCAAGACGCACTGCAAACCCGACGGCACACCATATAATATATATCGCGACGGCCTGCGTATCTATACCACCATCGACTCCCGTATGCAGCAGTATGCGGAAGAGGCAGTCCGCGAACATCTGTCACTCGACCTTCAGCCAGCCTTTTACAGACATTGGAAAAACGACAAAATGGCTCCGTTTGTCCTTGATAATGAAGACGATGTTGAGAAAGTGATGACGCTTTCGATGAAGCGTTCCGAGCGTTACCGCGTGATGCGAAACGCCAAAGTGCCTTACGACTCCATCGTGGCAGAGTTTCACAAACCTGTGCCGATGACGGTGTTCTCCTGGGACGGTCCGATAGACACCGTCTTAACGCCTTGGGACTCAATATATTATTACAAATTCTTCCTGCAATCATCTTTGATGTCGGTCGATGTGCAGACAGGTCATGTGAAGGCTTACGTCGGCGGAAACGACTACCGTTTCTTCAAATACGACCATGTCATGCAGGCAAAACGTCAGGTCGGCTCGACATTCAAGCCGTTCCTTTATTCCTTGGCGATGCAGGAAGGCGAATACACGCCATGCACAACAGTGCCGAATATCAGCTATAGCATCCAGACTCCCGACGGAAAATTCTGGGAGCCAAAGGATTCCGGAAAAGCCAAGTTCGGCGAAGAGGTCACCTTGAGATGGGCCTTGGCTCATTCAAACAACCGCATTTCCGCATATCTGATGAAACGCTTCGGTCCGCAAGCCGTCATACAGATGGCGAGGAGGATGGGCGTCACATCGGATATACCCGCGGTGCCGTCGATATGCCTCGGCGTGTGCGACATCTCTCTCTATGAGATGGTCGGCGCGGTGAACACCTTCGCGAACAAAGGCATTTACGTCAAGCCGATTTTCATCACGAAGATTGAAGATAAGAATGGCAATGTCATCGAGACTTTCACCGCTGAGAAGAGCGAGGCTTTGGATGATGTCACCGCATATAAGATGATTGAGTTGATGAAAGGCGTTGTGTATGAAGGCACTGGCATCCGCCTCAGGTCGAAATATCACCTCACGTATCCTATCGCGGGCAAGACCGGCACCACGCAAAACCAGAGTGACGGCTGGTTCATGGGAATCACGCCTGACTTGGTCACCGGCGTGTGGACAGGTGCCGAAGACCGGTCGGTGCATTTCAGGACAATATCTCTCGGACAAGGCTCCAATATGGCTCTGCCAGTCTGGGCTTTGTATATGCAGAAGGTTTATGCCGACCCGACATTGAATATCAGTACCGGCGATTTCGAGAAGCCTCTGACTGACATTGCATTAGACTTTGACTGCGATAAGTACGAAGAAGAACAAAACGCCGCGGTGAAGCCTGAAGAGGCGGAGGAAGATGAGTTTTAAAAAGTGTTAAGAGTGGAGTTTTGAGAGTTAAGTTTGATTAACTAAACTCTTAACTCTCAAAACCCCAAACTAAAATAATGTTATGGCAAGTTCTAATTTTGTTGATTATGTGAAGATATTCTGCCGTTCGGGCAAGGGCGGCAATGGCGCGATGCATTTCATCCATGCCAAATATGTCCCGAAGGGTGGTCCCGACGGTGGTGACGGCGGCAAGGGCGGTGATGTCATACTCCGTGGCAACGCGCAGCTGTGGACCTTGCTCCATCTGCGTTACACGAAACATCTCTTCGCCGGCGACGGCGAACCCGGAGGCTCGAACCAACGCACCGGCGCACAAGGCGATAACGCGGTGATAGAGGTGCCGCTCGGCTCAATGGCTTACGACGCGGAGACAGGCGAACCGCTCGGCGAGGTGACCGAAGACGGACAGGAAGTCGTCATAATGAAAGGCGGCAGGGGAGGCAAGGGCAACACCTTCTTCAAGACCGCCACGTTCCAGGCCCCGAAGTTCTCGCAACCGGGCGAGCCAAACCAAGAGAGATGGATTATCATCGAACTGAAACTCCTCGCTGACGTCGGACTCGTCGGCTTCCCGAACGCAGGAAAGTCAACGCTGCTCTCCGTCGTCTCCGCCGCAAAACCAGAAATAGCCGATTACCCGTTCACCACACTCACCCCGAACCTCGGAATAGTGCCGTACTACGACTTCAAGTCGTTTATCATGGCCGACATCCCCGGAATCATCGAAGGTGCTTCGGAAGGCAAAGGCTTGGGAATAAGGTTCTTACGTCACATCGAAAGAAACTCGATACTCCTCTTCCTCGTGGCCGCCGACAGCCCCGACGTGAAAGAGGCCTACGACATACTGCTCAATGAGTTGAAGACATACAACCCCGAACTGCTCGACAAAAAACGCATCCTCGCCGTCAGCAAAGCCGACCTCATCGACGATGACACAAGAAAAGACATCAAGAGACATCTGCCGAAAAAGGTGCCGCATCTTTTCATCAGCTCGGCTACCGGCGAAGGAATAAAAGAGCTGAAGGACTTGATCTGGCTATGCCTTACTGAAGAGGGGGTAGGAGAGTAGAGTTAAGAGAGTAGAGTTAAAAGAGTAAAGTTAAAAGAGTAGTTGGGAGTGGGGTTTGAGGAGAGGGTTTTGAGGAGTGGAGTTTGAGGAGTGGGGTTTGAAGTTTTTTTGAAATGAAATAATGATATTAATTTAAACAAAATGTTGAACGAACTTGACCATCAGTTATTTCTGTTCCTCAACGGACTTCATGCCGACTGGCTTGATCCGGTGATGACGTTCGTCTCGTCGGAAATGGGTTGGATTCCGTTTTACATTGTGCTGTTGTATCTGGTTTTCAAGAAGTTAGGCTGGCGCGGATTATTATTTGTCGTCATTGGTGTTGCGGTTTTGATAACCTGCTCCGACCAACTGTCGGCCCACGTCTTCAAGCCTGTCTTCCATCGTCTCAGGCCTTGCCACGACCCGTTGATTCAGGATTTGGTGCATCTCCCGAATGGTCATTGCGGCGGACAATACGGTTTCATCTCTTCACACGCCTGCAACACTTTCGCCTTGGCGTCTTTCATTACGTTGTTAATGAAGAGGTTTTATAAAAAAATCGGCTGGCTGATGTTCATCTGGGCAACGCTTGTGGCCTATAGCCGGATTTACATGGGCGTGCATTTCCCCGGCGATGTGCTCTGCGGAGCGGCGGTTGGGATGATGCTCGGCTTCGGAATAGGAAGCCTTTTGTCAATGATTTTGAAGAAATTCCAGAGTAAATCTGCGCGAAATCTACGCGACTAAAACTTCGGGAACTCGCTCAACGGAATGAGCCTGCCGTTGTCAATCTTATAGCAATACATTGATTTTCCGTTGGTTAAAGTCAGGAAATCAACTTTGAGGCCGGAATAGTACCTTATTGCCTGGTCTAAGGCTTTTTCGTTTATCGCCACATTTTCCGCCTTACATTCAACAATCATCTTTGCTTCACCCAAGTTGTTGAATATCACTATGTCGCAGCGTTTCGGGAGGTTGTTTACCTTGATTGAATACTCGACCGCGATGAGTCCTGACGGCATTTTCCTTTTTTCCACAAGATAAAAAAGCATCTTCTGCCGCACCTGCTCTTCGGGCGTGAGCGCGACATACTGTCTCCTCAACGGGTCGAATACCACCGTCCTGCCGTCGGCGGCTATTTCTGTCTTGAACCATTCCATAGGCGGCAAAATTACTAAAAGAAATTTACAAACAGACGGTTTTTTCAAAAATAAATTTGTACTTTTGCGCCCAAAGATGAAATGTAAAAATTTTTTATTAAAAATTTATTTACAAATTGATGAAGAGACTTCTACTGTTGTGTTTTCCGATGTTGTTGTGTGCCGTGGTCATGGCGCAACCGCAACCCGACTACTATACATCCAGCACCCTTGACGGGAAGAACGGGCGTGAACTTGAACTCGCACTCCGCGACATCATTTATCCACACATCAAGTTGTCGTACAACGGTTTGTGGGAGGCTTACAAGACCACCGACACCGCGCCGGTTGACTCAATTCCGAGCGGTTACACCAAGACAGACCTCGTCTATGACATGTACGCATGGATGAAGTATTTCCCGAAGTTTCATTCCGACAACGACCATACGCAGACGGGCGGCATAAACCGCGAGCACAGCGTGCCCAACAGCTGGTGGGGCGGCGAGAGCGGCAACGCCGAGGCATACACCGACCTTCATCATCTCGTGCCTGCCGACGGCGCGGCGAATAACGCCAAAAGCAACTACCCGCCAGGCGAAAAGTCTGAAAGTGACGGACTTACATTGAGTTGGCCTACACAGGACAAATATCACAACGGACATCTTTACGTGAGCAAAGACCACGTATGCAGCCGCGTGTGGACAGTGCCGTCGGACATGCAGGAAAACTTCGGCGACGCCGCGAAGGTCTGGGAACCAGCCGACATCTACAAAGGCGACTTCGCAAGAATGTACCTCTACGTCGTCTGCGCATACGAAGGACGCATCAGTTGGAAGACAAACTATATGTTCGTCTCCGATGCAAATAAAAACACTTCGATACAGCCTTGGGCCTTGGAGCTTCTGCTCGAATGGCATCGCAACGACACGGTGAGCCAGAAGGAGCTTGACAGAAACAACGCCGTCGAGTCGTTGCAGCATAACCGCAATCCGTTCATCGACTTCCCAGAACTTGTCGAATTCATCTGGGGCGACAAAAACAACGAGGCTTTCTGCCTCGCCGACGCGAGATGTGCATACCACGAATTTCATTATTCTATGGATGAGTACGAAAAGACGGACGACCATTTCGTTTATCAGAATGATAACAAGCTGATTATAAACACAGAAGGTCTTGTCCAAATCATTGATGTGATGGGAAGGGTGATTGTCAGCGAGAATGTCACCACAAACGGCATTGACATCTCACATATTAATAAAGGTGTGTATATCGTGCGGATTGTCGGCAAAGACGTGATGACACAGAAAATTGTGGTGAGGTAATCACCACGAAGGTCTCCCTTCATCACGAATTTTCACGAAAGATCTTCACCACGAATTTTACGAATAACCACGAATAAGACACTCAACACCCCTTTTTAACTTTACTCTTTACTCTTTTAACAAATTAATAACCACGAATTGCACGAATAACCACGAATTATTCCTATCTTTGCCGCCATGAAAAACCTCCTCGCCATATTGTCAATTCTCGTCGTCTTCGCCTCGTGCTCCGACAGGGCGGGCGGCTGGCATCTCGCGCCGGAGCTGCAAACGGCGCACGAGCTGATGCAGGAACGGCCCGACAGCGCGTTGAAAATATTGATTGGTTTCGACATCGACGACAGCACAAGCCGCTCAGTTGTAAACGAATATCAGATACTTGTGGCGGAAGCACTTTACAAGAACGATTATCAGCAGACCAACGCTCAGGCTGTCATTGACGCAACGGCATATTACGACAGCGTCTTTGAGAAATATCCGGAGAACAGCGGCCTCGCCTTCGAGACGGCGCGGGCGCATTACTACAAGGCCGTCGGTGAGACGGAGAACGACGACATCGTGGAGGCGTGCGCCGACTACCTCAAGGCCGCCGACATCATGGAGGAGGCGTTCCCGGAGATTGCGAAGGCGGCGAGGAAGGGAATGATGGATGATGACAATTACTGTAAAATCAGATTCAAAGGATTGACTTATACAAGATTGGGGGATTTATTCTATGCAAATAGCTGCTGTAAACAATCCTTACACTTTTATTCCAAGTCGTTGAATACAGTCCAAAACGCGGTGGATGATTCGTTTCTGGCAAACCTGTACATGAACATAGGCCATTCCTACAATCTGTATGAAATGGCAGACAGCGCACTCGTCTATTACAAATTAGCCTTAGGGAAAGAAAACACATTGGGCTGCGTAAAAAACAATATCGCCAAGATACTGTACGACAAGGGGTTGAAAGACACAGCGTATCACATCATGAAATGTGTTTTAGAGCAAGAGCCTGGCAGCATTATGGAAAGGAAGTCAAATGAGATAACAATCGGTGAAATGCTGTTCGGCGACAAAATGTTTGATACCGCCGCATATTATCTTGAACGGAGTTTTGATGGCGGCGGCAGATTCATCAAACTTGCTTCATCGAAGATGCTCGCCGAAATTTATGATTCCTTGGGCTGCATGTCAAAAAGTAAATTTTTCAGCAAATACTATTCGAGCAACGCCGGAAAAGAACTTGACAGAACATCGAAGTCTAAATCATTGCTTGACAGTTATAACAAATATAGTAATGAGAAATACCTAAACCGTCAGCGACACAAGAACATGATGTATGCCGTGTCAGTTTCCGTGTCGCTGTTTGTTGCTTTTGTCATTTGGTTGGGTTTTCACATTAAAAGAAATAAGAAACATACTACTGAGATTTCCGGCAAAAACAAAATAATCAGCAGATATGAAAACAAGACTGCCGAATTGGAACGTCGCCATGAAGCACTAGTGAATTCCGCCAAGGCTTACAGTGGTAATAACACCAGTGAATGTCTGTCTGAATTTGAAAATCAGAATATTTGCATCACTATCAAGAAGCGAATGGAAGACAAGCGCATAAGTACAAAGAACATATCTTCATGCAAAGGAATAGCGTTAAGCGACTGCGAAAAGACGGCATTGAGAAACGCTGCCAAAAAATGCATACCAGGATTGACCGAAACATTGTCAAGTGTCTATGGCATCAAAGGCGACAACACTGTGGTGTGTTGCCTTTGCCTACTTGACATGACCACGGCTGAAATTGCAGCACTGACAGAAACAACGTATCAGGGCGCGAACAAACGCATCAACTCCATCAAAAAAGCGTTGAAAACAGAAGAGAATGTCAAGGATTTTTTGACAGATCACATCTGCAGTCTGTACATTTGACCACCATTTATGAAATTTCACCACTTTTTCGCTATTTTGCGTCACATCTTAACATACACACAATCAGTTTTTTAGCATTATTTTGGTTAAATTTGGTTAAAAAAATTTCTTGGAATCATTGAAAATTTTCACCATATCTTTGCAATAATTAAAACAAAACAAATTGGCAAGAAAGCAAGTATTATTACTGACATTAATTGCGATTTCAGTAATGTCATTTGGTAAAAAACAAATTGAAACGGACCAATACCCAATTCTGTTATTAGGTAAAACGACAACGCAAACAGAAAGCAAAGACATCCCCATCTCCGCCTCCATCGACGGCCACGCGCTGACGATTTACATCAACGAGAACGTGGGCATAGCGCACATCGTCGTCACCAACTCGAACGGCATCTATATCGACAGCGACAACCTATTCCACACGCCCGACATGGCGACGCTGCTCATAGAGGACGAGGGCTTCTACACGGTGACGATAACATCCTGACGAATCCTGTTCGCAACGCATGACGAAATGGGCAAATTCAAAGACCGGGAGTGAATTTGTTTTTATATAATACATTGAATATTAACAAATTACCCCTCCCGAAAAATCAAAAAAATATCATAAAATTGTTGGAAGTAAGAGCATAAAATGTAACTTTGCAAATGTAATTCAATACAATGTTTAACAACAAAAAATTTAAAAAATGAAAAGAATCACTTTCACTCTCGTCGTCATCCTTCTATCGGTGACCGCCTCTGCGCAGCACACCTTCGAGAAGCTCGTCCACAACGGAGAGTACTGGATGAACGGGATTTCGGCCGTCAACGACAGCGACGGCGGCTTCATCATCCACGTGAACTACGCCAAGCCCAACGAATACTCTTTCTCGGGGCTTGTACACATCGATGAAGACGGGCAGACCATCGACACCACGCTGTGCCTGACCGACGACGGCAGGCTCATGGTCATTCATGACCTGATCCCAAACCCTGACAACGACAACACCTTCTACGCAGCGGGGATGTCGTACTCCGCAGCGGGGAGACTCACCGACATCGCCGTGGCGGTGTTCGACCACGGACTGAACATGACAAAATGCACCGTGTTCGAGATGGACACCGTCATCGCGGACGCAACCGACACCGACAACCTCTTGTTCAGGGCCATTCTCAACCCCGACGGGCATATAGTCATCGCCGGCCATGTGCAGATGTGTGACGGACAGTACGGGTACTTCTTCGCGCGTGTCAGCCCGGAAGGCACGCTCGAGAGGTTCGTGACAGACGGGAGGTTCAACTCGCAATACGCCTACATGTTCGACATCTTCACACTTCGGGAGGATCCGCTCGAATACGGGCTGACGTGCGTGACACCCAATGAAGAAAACAACGGGGGCGTCCCCGACATGTACGTCCTCGACGGCGACTTCAACGAGGTCGAAAGCAGACCCATCGTCCATTTCCAGTGCGGCGAGAACATACCGTACCAGACATACGCCCTGAGCGGTTTCACGCCGGTCAAGATGCTCGCTCTCAACGACAGCACTTGCTACACGTTCTCCTCCATATACTACTACAACTACAGCAGCATCATCCATGGCATCGGTGCCATGAGGTTCAACAGGGACTTCGAGATTGACAGGTACAGTTTCACCGACAACATCTCCAACGAGACATTCTCCGGCACATCGGTGCACTCCGCCTTCTACATCGACGACGACGGGATTGTCGGATGTGGCGAAAGAGAGAAGGGGTCTTTATACAACGACAAGGTTTGCCTCATACGGTATGACAGTGACCTGAACGTGGTGTGGCAGCGTGTTTACAGGAAGAATGGTTACTACATGGACCCTGTCGGCGTCATCAAGGCCGAAGACGGCGGAAGCCTGATATTGTGCTGGGGCAGAAAAAACAGCAGCAGTGTTTACTGGCGCGACCTCTACGTCTTGAAAGTTGACGGCGACGGCGGCGTGACAGACTGCGGCGAGGCGATCGAGGCAATCCCGTTCCTCTGCTACCCCAACCCGGCCTCCAGCACACTGCACATGGACATTTCGCCCGACGTTATTGACCAAATGAGCGAAATCAGCCTCTACGACGTCTCCGGCCGCCTCGTGAAAACACAGCAGTCCGGCTTCGGGAGCATCGACATCAGCGGACTCGCGACGGGGATGTACGTGATGAAGGTCACGCTCGACGACGGCAAGGTGTTCGAGGAGAAGATTGTGAAGGAATAATTTTTTTATGTGATCTTCAGTCTCCGTCTGGAAAATAATCACTACTTTTGCAGCTCGGGTGAAATGGTTGTCAGATGATGTCGTCTCACGGCGGTCGTTTGGTGACCATTTTTTCGTAAATGATTAAAAACCAACATTTATGAATAAGGAAATAATTATTTTTCAGACAAACGACTCCA
>X431_Quagga__coassemble_35_pt1 | contig 35089 bp, 46 predicted proteins | sample X431_Quagga__metabat2_low_PE_006 | metagenome-assembled genome bin X431_Quagga
TATGTACAACTTTTATTTAAGAAAATTATCAACAAATTAATTCATCCAACAGGTTAAAAAAAATTGTATCTTTGCAGTTTGAAAAAATGAATTTATCAACTTAAAAAATAAAAATATCATGCAAAACACTAAAGACATTGACTGGGGTTCACTCCCGTTCGGTTATCTGAAAACAAACTACAACGTCCGCTGCTACTACCGTAACGGTGAGTGGGGCGAGCTTGAAATCTGCTCGGAAGAGACAATCAACATCCACATGGCTGCAACATGCCTGCACTACGGTCAGGAGGCTTTCGAAGGCCTGAAGGCTCACCGCGGCGTTGACGGCAAAGTCCGCATCTTCCGCATGGAAGAGAACGCGAAACGTCTCGAGACATCATGCGACGGCATCTGCATGCCACGTTTCCCGATGGAGAAGTTCAAAGAAGCTATGATTAAATGCGTACAGGTCAACAAGGAGTTCGTCCCGACATACGAGAGCGGCGCGTCGTTGTATCTCCGTCCGCTGCTCATCGGCACAGGCGCCCGCGTCGGTGTGAAACCGGCTGATGAATATCTGTTCGTCGTGTTCGCGACGCCTGTAGGCCCGTACTTCAAGGGCGGTTTCATGGCTAACCCATACGTCATCACACGCAAGTACGACCGTTCGGCACCTCTCGGAACAGGTATCTACAAGGTCGGCGGCAACTACGCGGCATCATTGCGCGCTCATACGGAAGTCTGCCACGGCGGTCAGTACGCATGCGAGTTCTATCTCGACGCAAAGGAGAAGAAATACATCGACGAAGCCGGCGCAGCTAACTTCTTCGCTATCAAAGACAATACATACATCACCCCGAAATCGACATCAATTCTTCCTTCAATCACCAACAAGAGCTTGATGCAGCTTGCTGAAAGCCTCGGCATGAAGGTCGAACGCCGCCCGATCGCTGAAGAGGAACTCGCCACATTCGAGGAAGCCGGCGCATGCGGAACAGCAGCCGTCATCAGCCCGATCTCACGTATCGACGACCCTGACACAGGCAAGTCATACCAGTTCGGTGACGGCAAGCCGGGTCCGTGGAGCCAGAAACTCTACAACAAACTCCGCGGCATCCAGACAGGCGCCGAGAAGGACGAGTTCGGTTGGAACACAGAAGTGGAACTCTAATAAACATAATATCAATAATTTAATCAAAGAAAAGATGAAAAAACTTACATTTCTCGTATTAGGACTTGTGGCCGGCTTCATGGCAAGCGCGCAGATGTTCGTATCGACGGAGCCTGCAAACAGGAACGTCGTCATTGAAGAGTTCACAGGCCGTAACTGCGGCTATTGCCCTGACGGACACCTTATTGCAAATCAGATCTGCAACAACAACCCAGGCAGGGTCTGGGCGGTTAACATCCATGCAGGCGGCTACGCTCCTACAAGTTATCCGAACTTCAACACAACAGACGGCAACACCATCCACGGTGGTTTCTCTATCAGTGGTTATCCGACAGGTGTCGTCAACCGTTCGACATCAGCCGGCCAGAGCCGCAGCGCATGGAGCGGCCTCGCCTCACAGCAGTTGGCGCAGGCTTCAGAACTCAACGTGGGCGGACAGGTCGTCATCAACCCGGAGACACGCGAAGCCAGCATCATAGTTGAGGTCTATTACACCGGAAACAGCACGGAGACGACAAACTACCTCACCGTCTATATGCTTCAGGACAGCATCTGGGGTTCACAGAGCGGTGGTTCTTCAAACCCGTCGCAGTGGGTCGGCGGTCAGTACTGCCACATGCATATACTCCGCGATGTGATCGGCGAAAGCGCTTGGGGCGACCCGATTTCTCCTACAACAGCCGGCACGCTCATCACAAAGGAATACACTTACGCAATCCCGGAAGTCATCGGCTCACCAAACGGTGTTGACGTTGACGTCAATAATGTTCATTTCCTCGCTTTCGTCTGCGCAAGGACAACGAACAATCCGGCACGCAATATCCTTTCGGCCAACATGCTTGAGAAATCGGAGGGTTCAGACGAGCCTATCTATCCTGTAATCAAGAAGGTTGAGCAGCGTGTCGCGGCGGTCTGCAGCCAGGTCAAGACATTCGATTTCACTTTGTTAAACGGTGGAACGGAAAACCTCACTTCAATTCAGTATAAAATTGAAATTGATGACGCTGTATCAGAATTTGAATGGAACGGTGATCTTGCTCCAAAAGCGGGGGAGAGCATTTCTTTCGACATGGAGATTCCTTTCGGGACACACGCAGGCAAGCTCACGATAGTGAAGGCTAACGGCCAGGATTACCCATACGAAGTGAATTTCACGGCAGTCTGCGATGAATGGGTTGAGACGGAACCGATCGAGGGAGAGACGACGACGATGAAGATCTACATCAACCAGGACCAGTTCGGCGAACAGACCACATGGGACATCATCAACTCGCTCGGTGAAGTCGTCGCGTCAGGCGGCCCGTACGCTCACCTCATCTCATCAGGTTCAACACAACTCCATGTCGAGACAATCGAAGACGTTCCTACAGACGCGGATTACCTGTTCACCATCTACGATGACAACGACAACGGCATCTGCTGCGCATACGGAGATGGCTGGTACAAAATCAAGGTTGACGGCACTACCATTATCGGTGAGGACCAGGACAACGGCGAATTCGGCGAACAGGCATCAGAACTCATGAGGATTAACAGGAAACCGAACGCGGTAGGCGAGAACGACATGAGAGGCTTGAAGGTTTATCCTAACCCTGCCAACAGCACAATCTTCGTGGAAGGCGAGAACATCAAGGCCGTTGAGATTTACAACTCACTCGGTCAGATGGTCGCCAACGTTGAAGGCTCGGCCAAGACATCAGTGAACGTCGCCTCATTCGACAACGGCGTTTATTTCGTGAAGGTCGTTGCCAACGACGGTACAGTGAAGACACAGAAAGTCGCTATCGCAAGATAGTTGATAGATAAGAGAGACTGGCGCACTAAGGTGTCTCAGTCCATTATTATTAAACCGTAGAGACGCGGCATGCCGCGTCTCTTTTTTAATTGTCCGCGTTCTTGTCCGAGAAGCGGAACGTGGTTTAAGTCTTTAGTCTTTAGTTTTTAGAGTTGAGAGTGGAGTTTTGTTTTTTAATTTGGAGTTTGGAATGTATTATGGCCATGTTACACCTTATATTAATGTGGGCTTTTTTTTGCTGTACGTGGGTTGATTGTAAAAGTTGGATTGTAAATGTTATTGATTATCAATTGTTTATCATAAGATAAAATATTTTTTGTAAAAAATTATGGTTTTTGGTGAACATATTGAAAAAAGTTGTAATTTTGCACCCCGAAAAAGGTAGTAAATGTTGCCTCATTTACAAATAGTAAGGGACCTGATAAGTTAAACGTGAAAGGTTTCTTCATCGCGAAACGTTCGGAATATATCTTCGCGATGTGTTTAGAAAGAGAGCGATGAAGGGATTTGTCGCGAAGAAGTCTTGAGCCAAGACTTATCACTCCTTGCTATATGTGATTGCCAGTCACAAGTTTTCTATCGATTTCATGAAAAAATTGAGTAAAGGCCGAAAGCCTTGAAGAGTTTAATAACAAAATTAAAAATTTAAACGCAATTAAAGAATGCCAACAATTCAACAGTTAGTCCGCAAGGGACGTCAGAAATTGGAAGACAAGAGCAAGTCTCCTGCCTTGGATTCGAGCCCGCAGCGCCGCGGCGTGTGCGTCCGTGTTTACACGACGACACCTAAGAAGCCTAATTCGGCGATGCGTAAGGTGGCGAGGGTCCGTCTGACAAATCAAAAGGAAGTCAACGCTTACATTCCTGGTGAAGGCCACAACCTTCAGGAGCACTCAATCGTGATGATCAGAGGAGGCCGTGTGAAGGACCTTCCAGGTGTGCGTTACCACATCATCCGCGGCACATTGGACACAGCAGGTGTCGAAGGTCGCCGTCAGCGCAGGTCAAAGTACGGTGCGAAACGTCCGAAGAAGGCAGCACCGGCAAAAGGTAAGAAGTAAAACTTAGTAAAACGATTAGGAAATGAGAAAAGCTAAACCGAAGAAAAGAATCATCCTTCCGGATCCGAAGTACGGTGATGTCAATGTCACTAAGTTTGTGAACAACATCATGCTCGAAGGAAAGAAGAACCTTGCTTACGAAATTTTCTACCAGGCGATGGACATCGTTCAGGCTAAGTTGAACGAGGACCCGCTCGAGGTTTGGAAGAAAGCATTGGCAAACGTCACCCCACAGGTCGAGGTCAGAAGCCGTCGTATCGGTGGTGCGACATTCCAGATCCCTTCAGAAATCCGCCCTTCACGCAAGCAGAGCATGGGCATGAAGAACCTTATCGGTTACGCACGCAAGCGCCACGAGAGATCGATGGGCGAGAAACTTGCAGGCGAGATCATGCAGGCTTATAAAGAAGAAGGCGCAGCCTTCAAGAAGAAAGAGGAGATCCACAGGATGGCAGACGCCAACAAGGCGTTCTCACACTTCAGATTCTAACGAACGACAATATCCCGCACGATGGCAAACGACACAAATAATATAATGAGTCTCGACCGCACTCGCAATATCGGCATCATGGCACACATCGACGCCGGCAAGACGACTACGACCGAGCGCATCCTGTATTATACGGGTCGTAACCATCGCATCGGCGAGGTGCATGACGGCGCCGCCACCATGGACTGGATGGTCCAGGAACAGGAGCGCGGCATCACCATCACTTCGGCAGCCACCACGGTGTATTGGAATCATGACGATAACCAATTCAAAATCAACATCATCGACACCCCCGGACACGTCGATTTCACCGTCGAGGTGGAACGCTCCCTGAGAGTGCTCGACGGCGCCATAGCGATATTCTGCGCCGTCGGCGGTGTCGAGCCTCAGTCGGAGACCGTGTGGCGCCAGGCCGACAGATACAATGTGCCGCGCATCTGCTTCGTCAACAAGATGGACCGCAGCGGTGCGGATTTCTACAAAGTCTTAGAACAGATTAAAGACAAACTCGATGCCAAACCGGTCCCTGTCCAGATTCCGATAGGAGAGGAGGACGGTTTCATCGGCGTCGTTGACCTTATCAAGAACAAAGCTCTCGTATGGGACGAAGACGGACTCGGCACCCAATTCGACGAAGTCGAGATCCCGGCAGAGCTGGCAGAACTCGCAGCAGAATACCGCCTCAGACTCTTAGAAGGCGCTGCTGAAGACAACGAAGCTCTCTTCGAAAAATTCATGGTCAATCCAGACTCCATCACAGAGGAAGAACTTATCGCGGAAATCAGAAAGGCAACATTAGAACTGCGTATATGCCCTGTGATGTGCGGAGCTTCATTCAAAAACAAAGGAGTACAACCGCTCCTCGACGGTGTAGTCCGCTACCTTCCAAGCCCACTTGATATCGACGACGTCAAAGGCATCAACCCTAAGACAGAGAAAGAAGAGACCCGCAAGGCTGACCCGAAAGAACCGTTCAGCGCACTCGCATTCAAGATTGCCACCGACCCTTACGTCGGCAAACTCGCGTTCTTCCGCGTCTATTCAGGCACACTCGAAGCAGGTCAGACCGTCCTCAACGTCTCCACAGGCAAACGCGAACGCATCAACAAGATCGTCCAGATGAATGCCAACAAACAGACCCCGCTCGACAAGATCGAGGCCGGCGACATCGCCGCAGCGGTGGGTTTCAGAGAGATAAGGACAGGCGACACATTAGCGTTCGAGAAAGAACCAATCGTCCTCGAGAACATCAAGTTCCCGGAACCGGTGGTGCAAGTTGCCGTCGAGCCTAAGACACAGGCCGACATGGAGAAACTCACCATCGCACTGGCCAAGCTCGCCGAGGAAGACCCGACATTCAAGGTCACGACCGACGAGAACTCAGGCCAGACAATCATCTCGGGAATGGGCGAGCTTCATCTCGACATCATCGTTGACCGCCTCAAGAGGGAGTTCGGCGTTGAGATCAACGAGGGCCAGCCGCAAGTGGCATACAGAGAATCGTTCACGAAGACTGTCCGCTACCGCGAAGTGTATAAGAGACAGAACGGCGGCAAGGGCAAGTTCGCGGATATCGAATTCGAAATCGGACCTGCCGATGACGGCATGTCAGGATTACAGTTCGTCAACGACATCAAAGGCGCGAGCATTCCCAAGGAGTTCATCGCACCTATTGAAAAAGGATTCCGCAGCGCGATGTCAAACGGCATCTTGGCAAGTTTCCCGATGGATTCCGTCAAGGTGCGCCTCATCGATGGCAGCTCGCATCCGGTTGACAGTGACGACCTCTCATTCGAGAGCGCGGCACGCATCGGCTTCAAGGAGGCGGGCGCACAGGCGGGTTCGGTCGTGATGGAACCGATAATGAAAGTTGAAGTCCACGTCCCGTCCGACTACCTCGGCGATGTGACGGGCGACCTCAACAGACGCAGGGCAGTCCTGCATAACGTGGACATCGACCACGGGCTTCAGGTCGTCAAGGCCGACGCGCCGCTTGCGGAGATGTTCGGATACATAACAACACTTCGCACCCTGACGCAGGGCAGAGGCACGTTCAACATGGAGTTCAGCCACTACGCTGAGGTTCCGGCGGCGCTTGCCGATGTGGTCATCAAGAAGGCTAAAGGGATATATTTCTTCTTTTAGGGAAGACAGGAAATAAGAATAAAAAGGTAAGATAAAAAAATAAAATTAACGACAAATTCTTATGAGCCAAAGAATTAGAATTAAACTCAAGTCGCACGACCACAACTTGGTTGACAAGTCAGCCGAGAAGATCGTGAAAACCATCAAAATGACTGGTGCAGTCGTCAGCGGTCCCATTCCGCTTCCGACCGACAAGAAGATCTACACAGTTTTGCGCTCCACATTCGTTCACAAGAAATCACGTGAGCAGTTCGAGTTGTGTTACTACAAGAGATTGTTGGACATCTACAACGCGACTTCTCAGCAGATTGATGCTTTGATGAAATTGGAGATGCCTAATGGTGTGGACGTGGAAATTAAATTATTGTAAAACTATCTAGTAATTAAAAGCTTAAAGTATTAGCAATGTCAGGAATACTAGGAAAAAAGATTGGGATGACCAGCATTTATGACGAGAGCGGCAAAAACGTGCCGGTTACGGTCATTGAAGCAGGTCCATGTGTAGTAACCCAAGTAAGAACAAAAGAGAAAGACGGTTACGATGCTATCCAATTGGCGTTTGATGAGAAGAAGGTGAAGAACACCCCGAAGGCTATGCAGAAACATTTCGAGAAAGCCGGCACAACGCCTAAGAAATTGGTTAGGGAATTTACTCGTTTCGAGGAAGGACACAGGAAGAGCCTCGGAGAGACACTCACCGTCGATGTATTCATGGAAGGCGAATTTGTCGATGTCAGCGGCATCAGCAAAGGTAAGGGCTTCCAGGGAGTCGTGAAACGTCATCATTTCAATGGCGTCGGACAAGCAACTCACGGTCAGCACAACCGTTTGAGAAAACCAGGTTCAATTGGAGCATGTGCTTATCCTTCGAGAGTGTTCAAAGGCCTCCGCATGGGCGGCCAGATGGGCAACCGCAAGGTCAAAGCCATCAACCTCCAGATTATGAAAATCGTTCCGGAGAAGAATTTGTTAGTTGTTAAAGGTTCGGTACCGGGAGCAAAGAACGGCTATTTAAAAATTGAGAGATGGAGTTAGAAGTTTTAAAGATTACCGGTGAAACAACAGGACGCAAGGTCCAGTTGAATGACAATGTATTCGGCATCGAGCCGAACGACCATTGCATGTACCTCGACACCAAGCTCATCATGGCTAACCAGCGCCAGGGTACTCACAAGTCAAAGGAACGCAGCGAGATGTCAGGCAGCACACGCAAGCTCTTCCGTCAGAAAGGCACAGGCGGCGCACGCCGTGGTGACATCAACTCACCGTTGCTCAGAGGCGGTGCACGCGTGTTCGGTCCTAAACCGCGCGATTACAGTTTCAAGTTGAACAAGAAGGTCAGACTCCTGGCCCGTCGTTCAGCATTGTCAACAAAGATGGCGGCAAACGAGATTGTGATCCTCGAAGACTTCACATTCGACACCATCAAGACAAAGAAGATGGTCGAAGTGTTGAACAACCTCAAAGTGAACGGAAAGAAGAACATGTTCCTGTTCCCTGAAACGAACATGAATGTCGTTCTGTCAGCAAGAAACATCCAGCGCACTACAGTCGCCCTTGCCCGTAACATCAACACTTATGATATTCTGAACGCCAAGAACATTTTCATCTTGGAGAGCGCAATCAAACCTATTGAAGACATTCTTGGATAACCCATTAAAAATTGAAAGAGATGATTATCATAAAGAAACCAATTATTACGGAAAAGATGACTGCAATCAGCGAGAAGCTGAACAAGTACGGATTCATTGTTGATGTCCGTGCAAACAAGTTGCAGATCAAGGCAGCTGTCGAGGAACTCTACGGTGTGAAAGTGGCAGCAGTCAACACAATGAGATATGATGGAAAAGTCAAGTCACGTTACACGAAGGCTGGCGTCGTCGCCGGACGGAGAGATGCTTTCAAGAAGGCAGTCGTGACATTGGCGAAAGGTGAAACAATTGACTTTTTTAGCAACATTTAACGATGGCTTTAAAGAAATATAAACCGACAACTCCAGGTCAGCGCTTCAAGATCATCAGCGCATTTGACGAGATTACGACCAACAAGCCGGAGAGATCGCTGCTCGCACCAAAGAAGAGCACCGGCGGCCGTAACAACACTGGTAAAGAGACTGTCCGTAACATTGGTGGCGGACACAAACAGAAATACAGAATTATCGACTTCAAGCGCGATAAAGACGGCATCGAGGGTACAGTGAAGACTATCGAATACGACCCGAACCGTACAGCACGCATCGCGTTGGTGTTTTACGCCGACGGCGAGAAGCGTTACATCATCGCACCTCAGGGCTTGAAAGTCGGACAAAAAGTGATGTCGGGCAAGGATGCCACACCGAACATCGGTAACACATTGTTCTTGAGCGATGTTCCGTTCGGTACAATCATCCACAACATCGAGCTCCGTCCGGGTCAGGGTGCCAAGATGGCACGCAGCGCCGGTGCATACGCTCAGCTGATGTCACGTGATGGCAAGTACGCCATCCTTAAGATGCCTTCAGGCGAGACACGTCTCATCCTCCAGGCTTGCAAAGCAACCATCGGCACAGTGTCGAACGCTGACCACAACCTCGAGAAGTCGGGCAAGGCTGGCCGCAGCCGCTGGTTGGGCCGTCGCCCGCGCGTCCGTGGCGTCGTCATGAACCCTGTCGATCACCCGATGGGTGGTGGTGAAGGCCGTGCATCAGGTGGCCATCCGAGAAGCCGCAAGGGCTTGCCGGCAAAAGGCTACAAGACACGTCATCCAAAGAACGCGTCGAATAAGTATATCATCGAGAGACGTAAGAAGTAATTAACCAAGTAAAAAAAAGAAATTATGAGTCGTTCACTTAAAAAAGGACCATATATCCACTATAAACTCGAACAGAGAGTTCTGGATAATGTAGCAACAGGAAAGAAGACCGTGATCAAGACTTGGTCAAGAGCTTCAATGATTTCTCCTGATTTCGTTGGACAAACAATAGCTGTTCACAACGGTAATAAATTCATCCCGGTATATGTCACAGAAAACATGGTCGGTCACAAACTCGGCGAGTTCGCTCCGACACGTACATTCAGAGGCCACTCCGGAAATAGAAAAGATGTTAAATAATAAGTAAGATGGGAGCAAGAAAACGTAACGCAGCAGAAGCAAGAAAGGCAGCAAAGAAGCAGGTCGCTATGGCAAGACTGAGCGACGTGCCGACATCACCATTCAAGATGCGCCTTGTTGCTGACATGATCAGAGGGATGAAAGTGGAACTTGCACTTCATGCCTTATTATACTCACCTAAGGCAGCAGCCAAGCCGGTGTATAAGCTACTCCGCTCGGCGATCGCCAACTGGGAAGCCAAGAACGAAGGGAAGCGCATCGAAGACGCCAACCTGTACGTAAAAGAGATTTTTGTTGATGAGGGCCGTACATTGAAACGTATCCAGCCGGCTCCACAAGGCCGCGCCCACCGCATCCGCAAACGTTCTAACCACGTGACTATCATAGTCGATAGCAGAATCGCCGATATGAAAGCCGCAGAAGCTAATGTTGAAGAATAAAATAAGATTACAATGGGACAGAAAACTCATCCAATAGGACTAAGACTAGGAGTCATCAAAGGTTGGGACTCAAACTGGTACTGTGGTAAAGATACAGCCAAGAACATCGGTGAGGACGACAAGATTCGCAAGTATCTCAACGCCCGTCTCGGCAGCAAGGCAGGTATCTCGAAGATCGGCATCGAACGCTCGATCAAACTCGTTACCGTGACTATTTTCACAGCACGCCCGGGTATCATCATCGGCAAGGGTGGCACAGAAGTTGAAAAACTCAAAGAGGAAGTGAAGAAGCTCATCGGCAAGGATATTCAAGTCAACATCAGCGAAATCAAGCGTCCTGAACTTGACGCGTTCATCGTGGCAAGCTCAATCGCGAAGCAAATCGAAGGTCGTGTGGCATATCGCCGCGCCATGAAGAAGGCCGTCCAGGACACGATGAGAGTCGGTGCCGAAGGCATCAAGGTCATCGCATCAGGCCGTATCGGCGGCGCCGAGATCGCACGTTCTGAATCCATCAAGGAAGGCCGCATCCCGTTGCACACCCTCCGCGCAGACATCGACTACTCGCTCGTTGAAGCACATACTTCATACGGCCGTATCGGTATCAAGGTGTGGATCTGCAAAGGCGAAGTCTATGGCCGTCCGGAGTTAGTGCCGACATCAAGCCAGCCGGCTGCAAACAAGAAGCCGGGCAGCACGGAGAGAAAGCCTAACGGCGGAGCACCACGTCGTGCAAAACGTCCAAGCAACAATAAGTAAAGACATTTTTAGATGTCTGCAAAATTAAATAAGGTAATATAAAATCAAATAACGATGTTACAACCTAAAAGATCAAGATACAGAAGACCTCAGAAAGGCAAGATGAAAGGCAACGCGTTCCGTGGCCATGAACTCGCCTTCGGTTCTTTTGGAATTAAAACGATGGAGGAATGCCTGATTACAGCCCGCCAGATTGAGGCTGCCCGTCAAGCTGTCACACGTCACATGAAACGTGAGGGACAGATTTGGATCAGAATATTCCCTGACAAACCTATCACCAAGAAGCCTCTCGAGGTTCGTATGGGTAAAGGTAAAGGAGATGTCGAGTACTTCGTGGCACGCGTCACTCCAGGTCACATGCTTTTCGAAGCTGAAGGTGTGCCGTTGGCAGTCGCCAAAGAGGCTCTCCGCTTAGCCGCTCAAAAGCTTCCTGTAACAACAAAATTTGTGGTCAGAAGAGATTATGTCGAATAAAAACAGTTGGCACTATGAAGAAAGAAGCAATCAATGAATTAAGTACTGCTGATCTGATGGAACGCGTTGAGACATTACGTACAGAATACGTGAAGATGAAGATGCAACATGCAGTGTCACCATTGGATAACCCGAATAAACTCGGAGCAACCCGCAAACAGATCGCACGCATGCTGACAGAGCTCACAAAGCGTCAGAATGCGGAAAACGTTAAATAACAAACGACGAAAGGAGAAATCATGGAAGAAAGAAATCTTAGAAAAGAGAGAATCGGAGTCGTTGCCAGCAATAAGATGGACAAGACGATCGTCGTTGTGATTGAACGTCGCACAAAACACCCGATTTACGGTAAATTCGTTAAGAAATCAACACGTTTCTTCGCTCACGACGAGAACAATGAATGCAACATCGGTGACACGGTGCGCATCATGGAGACCCGTCCGCTCAGCAAGAACAAACGTTGGAGACTCGTTGAAATAATAGAAAGGGCTAAGTAATGTTACAACAAGAATCAAGACTTGCAGTTGCCGACAACAGCGGTGCAAAGGAAGTGCTCTGCATCAGAGTATTAGGCGGAACCAAGAAACGTTATGCCCGCATCGGCGACGTCATCGTGGTTTCAGTTAAGGACGCCCTTCCGAGCGGAAACGCCAAGAAGGGCACAGTGTTCAAAGCAGTCGTCGTCCGCACAAAGAAAGAGACACGCCGCGCCGACGGATCATACATCCGCTTCGACGACAACGCGTGCGTCCTCCTCAACGGACAGGGCGAAATGGTAGGAACTCGTATCTTCGGACCAGTTGCGAGAGAATTGCGCGAGAAACAGTACATGAAAATCGTATCTCTTGCACCTGAGGTACTTTAAAAAGAAAGGGAAAAGTTATGAGTAGAAAAATGTTCGTAAAGAAAGGCGACAGCGTAGTCGTCATATCAGGAACCCAGAAGGGCAAGAAGGGCACGGTCCTCAGCGTTGACCCCGAGAAGCAGCGTGCCATCGTCGATGGCGTGAACCTCATGTCAAAGCACACGAAACCAAGCACCGAGAACCCTAAAGGCGGTATCATCAAGAAAGAAGCTTCCATCCATGTCAGCAACATCATGGTTTGCGACAAGAATGGCGTAGCCGGTCGCATCGGCCGTAAAAAAGATGAAAATGGCAAATCAATCCGTTATTCAAAAAAATCAGGGGAGGTTATTAAATAATGAAGTATCAACCCAAACTCAGAGAACAGTATAAGAGCGAAATCGTGCCTGCATTGATGAAGGAATTCCAGTACAAGACTGTGATGCAGGTTCCACGGCTTTTGAAAATTTCGCTCAATCAGGGTATCGGCGCAGCTCTCGCCGACAAGAAACTGATTGACTATGGTGTAGAGGAAATGACAGCTATCACCGGACAGAAAGCCGTTCCGACAATTTCAAGACACGACGTGTCAAACTTCAAGTTGCGTCGTGGTAACCCGATTGGCGTGCGCGTGACACTGCGTGGTGACAAGATGTACGAATTTCTCGAACGCTTAGTCGCTGTCGCCCTCCCGCGTGTTCGTGACTTCAGAGGTATCAATGACAAAGGTTTCGACGGCCGCGGCAACTACAGCTTCGGCATCACCGAACAGATCATCTTCCCGGAGATCGACATGGACAAGGTCAACAAGATCAACGGCATGGATATCACCTTCGTCACATCAGCGAACACCGACAAGGAAGCAATGGCCTTGTTGAAGCAGTTTGGTCTTCCATTTAAAAACCAGAAAAAATAGTAAGATATGGCAAAAGAATCAATGAAAGCGCGTGAGCGCAAAAGAATGGCGATGGTAGAGAAATACGCTGAAAAACGCGCTGCTCTCAAAGAAGCTGGCGACTACATCGGCCTCCAGAAACTTCCGAGGAACGCTTCTCCTATCCGCGTGCATAATCGTTGTCAACTTACAGGACGTCCAAAAGGTTATATGCGTCAGTTCGGCATCTCACGTATCAACTTCCGTGAAATGGCCCTCAAAGGTTTGATCCCAGGTGTTAAGAAAGCAAGTTGGTAATTTAATAAGAAAGGATTAAAACTATGATTACAGACCCTATAGCAGATTTTTTGACACGCGTTCGCAATGCAGTCAATGCTAAACATAGAATCGTGGAGGTCCCGGCATCAAACACAAAGAAGGCCATCACAAAGATCCTCTTTGAAAAAGGCTATATCCTCAACTACAAGTTCGTGGAAGAAGGACCTCAAGGTACAATCAAGATCGCTCTTAAGTACCACCCTGTAACCAAGCAGCCGGCCATCGTGACAATAGACCGCGTATCACGTCCTGGTCTCCGTCACTACGCTGACTCAGAAAACCTCCCGAGAGTGATGAACGGCCTCGGCATCGCAATCATCTCAACCTCAAGAGGTATCATGACTGATAAAGAAGCTCGTAAACTCCATATCGGAGGCGAAGTGTTGTGCTATGTTTCATAATAAGATAGGAGAATAACAGCTATGGCATTATCAAGAATAGGTAAATTACCAATCGCAATCCCGGCAGGAGTCGAGGTTAAATTGGATGGCAACGTTCTCACAGTCAAGGGTAAGCTTGGCACTCTCAGCCAGGATTTCCGCGGCGACGTCAACGTTAAGATAGAAGACGGTCACATCATCGTCGAACCGGCAAACGTGGAGAAGGCATCAGCGAAACACGGTCTCTACCGCGCTTTGTTCTTCAACATGGTGAAGGGCGTCTCTGAAGGCTTCGAGCTCGTCATGGAGTTCGTCGGTGTCGGCTACAAGGCCGAAGCCAAGGCCAACGGCAAACAACTCGAGCTCGGTCTCGGTTTCTCACACAACATGATCATGGCATTCCCGGAGGAAATCACCTGCGAGACCATCAATGAAAGAGGTAAGAACCCGATTTTGAAGCTCCGTTCATACGACAAGCAATTGCTCGGCCAGGTGGCAGCAAAGATTCGCTCGTACAGACGTCCTGAGCCGTACAAGGGCAAGGGTATCAAGTTCGAGGGCGAAGTCCTCAGACGCAAGGCTGGTAAGGCAGCAGGTAAATAATGTTTAATTCTAAAACGCAAGAAAGATGAATAAGAAGATCGAAAGAAGATTAAACATCAAGAGACGCGTCCGTAAAGTCGTCAGCGGCACGGCAGCACGTCCGAGAATGTCTGTCTTTAGAAGCAATAAGTCGATTTATGTTCAGCTCATCGATGATGAGGCAGGCAGGACACTCGTGGCCGCCAGCTCACGCGAGAACGGAATAGAAGAAGAGAAAATTACAAAGATCGAGCAGGCCAACAAGGTCGGCAACCTCGTGGCTGAAAAGGCTAAGGCAGCCGGCATCGAGACAGTGGTGTTCGATCGTAACGGTTATTTGTATCATGGTAGAGTGAAGTCTCTCGCAGAAGGCGCTCGTAATGGTGGATTAAAATTCTAAAGCTATGGCAGAAGTCAACGTAAAAAAAGTGAAAAGCTCGGAAATCGAACTTAAAGAACGTATGGTACACGTCAGCCGCGTGACAAAGGTCACCAAGGGCGGTCGTGCCTTCACATTCGCAGCTATCGTCGTCGTCGGCAACGAAAATGGCGTGGTTGGTTACGGTCTTGGCAAAGCCAAGGAAGTACAGGCCGCCATTCAGAAAGGTGCCGAAGATGCAAAGAAGAACCTCATCAAGGTGCCGGTAATCAATGGTACACTCCCTCATGAACAGTATGGCAAATACTGCGGAGCATACGTTTACCTCCAGCCGGCAACACCCGGTACCGGCGTCATCGCCGGCGGCGCCATGCGTGCCGTCCTCGAAAGCGTCGGCGTGAAGAACGTTCTCGCAAAGTCTAAAGGTTCATCAAACCCTCACTCAGTCGTCAAGGCTACATTCGTCGCATTGTCAAAGATGCGCGATGCACGCACTGTCGCACAGATGAGAGGCGTGGATATGGATGTGGTGTTTAACGGATAATCTAAATTGAACTATGAAAAAAGTAAGAATCACCCAGATTAGAAGTGGCATCGGCAGACCACAGGATCAGAAAGACACACTGAAGAGCTTGAACATCAGAAAGATGCACCAGTCAGTGGAAGTTGACATGGAAAACCCTTCAACCGCTGGCATGGTCGAGAAAATCAAGCATCTTCTCAAAATCGAAGAAATCTAATTGTTAAACTAAGAAATTTTTAATACTATGGATCTTAGTAATCTTAAACCGGCAAAAGGTTCCGTCAGGGAACGCAAGAGAATAGGTCGCGGACAGGGTTCAGGCTACGGCGGGACATCAACACGCGGTCACAAAGGTGCCGGCCAGCGCTCAGGAAACACACACAAGATCGGTTTCGAGGGCGGCCAGATGCCTCTCCAGCGTCTCGTCCCTAAGTTCGGATTCAAGAACATCAACCGCGTCAGCTATCGCCCTGTTAATCTTGAAGAAATCCAGAACTTGGCCAACAACGGATTAACAACTATCACACCTGAAGAGCTCTGCAAAAACGGCTTGGCAGGTAAAAATGAACTTGTTAAAATTCTCGGAAACGGTGAATTGACAACATCAGTCACAGTGAAAGCCCACGCATTCTCAAAGAAGGCTGAGGAAGCTATCACAAAGGCTGGTGGTACTATTGAGAAAATCTAATCAACTAAACTAAAGAGATATGAAGGAGTTATTAATTGTTATTTTGGTCTGTGTCGTCATCGCAGGTCTTCTGTGGATGAACAAGAGACTCAGAGAAAACATCCAAAATATCTTTAAGATCGAGGAGCTTCGCAAACGCATCCTTTACACGCTGCTGATCATCTTGATCTACCGCTTTGGATCGTATGTCGTCCTCCCCGGTGTTGACCCGAACGCACTGTCAGCTTTGAAGAATCAAAGCAGCTCTGGTCTCCTTGGTTTGTTGAATATGTTCTCAGGTGGTGCGTTTGCTAATGCTTCGGTGTTTGCCCTCGGTATCATGCCGTACATCACCGCAAGCATTATCATTCAGTTGCTCGGCATGGCAATCCCTTACTTCCAGCGCTTGCAGAAGGAAGGCGAGAGCGGCCGTCGCAAAATCAACCAAATCACCCGTTACCTCACGGTGCTCATCGTGGCGGTTCAGGCTCCGGGTTACATCGCCAATCTCCGCGTTCAGCTTCCGGCTGAAGCAATCTACCCGTTCGTCCCGGGCGGCACACCGACATTGTTCTTCTGGATATCCTCAGTGATTATCCTCATCGCAGGAACACTGTTCATCATGTGGCTCGGCGAACGCATAACAGACAAAGGCATCGGCAACGGTATATCACTCATCATCATGATTGGTATCATCGCACGTCTTCCTTTCGCACTGTTCGCTGAAATCGCTTCACGCTTCACTGAAGGCACAGGTGGCCCGATCTTCTTCTTGCTGGAAATCGTATTCCTCGTACTCGTCATCATCATGACAATTATGCTCGTCCAAGGCACACGCAAGATACCGGTACAGTATGCGAAGCGCGTCGTCGGCAACAAGCAGTACGGTGGAGTCCGCCAGTACATCCCGTTGAAAGTCAATGCGGCAGGCGTCATGCCGATCATCTTCGCACAGGCCATCCTCTTCGTGCCGATTACAATCATCGGATTCTCGCAGTCGGAGAGCCTCGGCGGATTCTGGAGAGCAATGACAAACATGAACGGCTTCTGGTACAACCTCGTGTTCTTCATCTTCATCGTCATCTTCACGTACTTCTACACAGCTGTGACCATCAACCCGGCACAGATGGCAGAGGACATCAAGAAGAACGGCGGTTTCATCCCGGGTGTCAAACCTGGCAAGAAGACACAGGAATACTTCGACACTGTCATGTCGAGAATCACGCTCCCTGGAGCACTCTTCATCGGTGTGGTCGCTATCATGCCTGCTATCGTCTCAACCCTCGGCGTCAACCAGCAGTTCAGCCAGTTCTATGGCGGCACATCACTGCTGATCCTCGTCGGTGTGGTGTTGGATACATTGCAACAGATTGAAAGTCACCTTCTCATGCGTCATTACGACGGTCTCACCAAATCGGGCCGCATCAAAGGCCGTGTGGGCAGGATGTAATTTCTATAAGGTCTATGATTCATTTCAGAACAGATAACGAAATCGAATTGCTGAGACAAGCTGCTTTGCTCGTGGGCAAGACCCTGGGCGAAGTGGGGAAGCACGTGCGTCCGGGAGTCCGCACCATAGAGCTCGACAGACTCGCTGAAGAGTTTATCAGAGACAATGGCGCAACGCCGGCCTTCAAGGGCTACGGCGGATTCCCCGGAAGCCTGTGCATCTCGGTCAACGAGCAGGTGGTCCACGGCATACCGGGCGACTACGAGCTCCGCGACGGGGACATCGTCTCAATCGACTGTGGCACTGTGCTGGACGGTTATGTCGGTGACTCGGCCTACACCTTCTGCTGCGGGGATGTCGCGGAGGAGACACGCCTTCTTCTTCAGAGGACGAAGGAGTCCCTCTACAAAGGCATCGAAGCGGCGGTGGCTGGAAACAGAGTCGGCGACATCGGCTATGCAGTGCAGAGCTACACGGAGTCGTTCGGTTACGGAGTCGTCCGTGAACTCGTCGGCCACGGCGTGGGACGCAAGATGCACGAAGACCCGCAGGTGCCTAACTACGGCAAACGCGGCTACGGTCCGAGACTCTTCGAAGGCATGGTCCTCGCAATAGAACCGATGATCACCCTCGGCAAAAAGGAAATCGTACAAGAACGTGACGGATGGACGATCACCACGCGTGACAGAAAACCCGCCGCTCACTTCGAACACGATATCGCGGTGCGTAAAGGCAAAGCCGAGATATTATCAAGTTTTGAATGGGCAGAAGCAGTAGAAAATAACAAATAAAAAGAAATTATATGCCAAAACAGTCATCAATAGAACAAGACGGTACAGTGATTGAATCATTAGGTAACGCAATGTTTAGGGTGGAACTCGAGAATGGAATCCAGATCATCGCGCACATCTCAGGCAAGATGAGACTCCATTACATAAAGATCCTCCCTGGCGATAAGGTGAAGGTAGAGATGTCACCTTACGATCTGACAAAAGGACGTATAAGTTTCAGGTACAAATAAATGTGAAGACAAAATTAAAAAATTGATAAAATGAAAGTCAGAGCATCAATCAAGAAGAGATCAGCCGATTGCATCATTGTGCGTCGCAAAGGTAAATTGTATGTAATTAACAAAAAGAACCCTAAGGAAAATCAACGTCAGGGTTAATTAAAAAAATCAGGAAAATATGGCTAGAATTGCTGGTGTAGATATCCCGAATAACAAACAGGGTCAGATTTCATTGACCTACATTTTCGGTATCGGTCGTTCGGCAGCGAAGGCTATCCTCAAGGAAGCCAATGTCGAATTAGAAAAGAAAGTCCAGGACTGGACGGATGATGAGCAGAACGCAATCCGTAACATCATCGCCGAAAAGTACAAGACGGAAGGTGAACTCCGCAGCGAGATTCAGATCAACATCAAACGTTTGATGGATATCGGTTGCTACAGAGGAATCCGTCACCGTTCAGGTCTGCCACTCCGTGGTCAGAGCACAAAGAACAACGCACGTACCCGTAAGGGCCGCAAGAAGACCGTTGCAAATAAAAAGAAAGCCACTAAGTAAGTGATGAGTGTTGAGAGTTGAGAGTGGAGTCGGGCGACTTCAATCTTCACTCTCCACACTTCAAGCTCTTGCAAAGAGGTTGGATCATATTAAATACCATTAAAAAAAGCTAAGTAAAAATGGCAAAAAACACAAAAAGCGTTAAGAAACGTGTTGTTAAGATCGAGGCGCAGGGCAAAGCCTTCATCAAAGCTTCCTTCAATAACATCATCATTTCATTAACAAACAATGAAGGACAGGTCATATCATGGGCATCAGCCGGAAAGATGGGCTTCAAGGGTTCGAAGAAGAACACCCCTTACGCAGCCCAGCTGGCAGCAGAGGAATGCACAAAGACAGCATACGACCTGGGATTACGTAAAGTAAAAGTATTCGTCAAAGGACCAGGCGCAGGCCGTGAGTCAGCCATCCGTGCAATTCACTCAACAGGCGTTGAAGTGACAGAGATCGTCGATGTCACACCATTGCCGCACAACGGATGCCGTCCACCAAAGCGCAGAAGAGTGTAATTTTTTGTTTAACAATTTAAAAAGAAAAAGTTATGGCAAGATATACAGGTCCTAAAACAAAAATCGCTCGTAAATTCGGTGAACCAATCTACGGCTCAGACAAAAATTACGAAAAGAGAAATTTCCCTCCGGGACAACATGGTGCAGCAAAGAAGCGCAAGAAAGTTTCTGAATATGGCACACAGTTGAATGAAAAACAGAAAGCAAAGTACACATACGGCATCCTCGAGCGCCAGTTCAGAAAGACATACGCTCTCGCTTCGACGAAGAAAGGTGTCACGGGTGAGATTTTGCTCCAGCTCATCGAGTCACGTCTCGACAACGTCGTCTATCGTCTCGGCATCGCCCCGACACGTGACGCCGCCCGTCAGCTCGTGAGCCACCGCCACATCACAGTCAACGGCAGAGTCCTCAACATCCCGTCAGCGATGCTGAAGCCGGGCGACATCGTGGCAGTCCGCGAAAGATCAAAGAGCTTGGAAGTCATCACAAATTCAGTGGAAGGCCGCTCATGCAGCTATCCATGGTTAGAATGGGATTCAGCAAGCCTCACAGGAAAGTTCATGAGCTATCCTAACCGTGAGGACATTCCTGAAAACATCAATGAACAACTGATCGTTGAGTTGTATTCTAAATAATCGAATATAAACTGATATTATGGCAATATTAGCATTTCAAAGACCTGATAAGGTCGTCATGGTAGAATCGACAGACAGACATGGTGTCTTCGAGTTCCGCCCGCTGGAGCCTGGCTACGGCATGACAATCGGCAACGCCTTGAGAAGAGTGCTCCTCTCATCGCTCGAAGGTTTCGCAATCACTTCAATACGCATTGAAGGCGTTGAACACGAGATGGCCCCTATCCCGGGCGTCATCGAAGACCTCACCGACATCGTGCTGAAATTCAAACAGGTACGCTTCAAACAGCAAATCCCAGGCGAGACATTCGAAAAAGCCACAGTCGTCATCGGTGACCAGGAAGAGTTCGTCGCAGGTGACATCAACAAGTTCCTCTCGGTGTTCCAGGTCCTGAACCCGGAACTCGTGATCTGCCACATGGACAAGTCGGTGAAAATCACCATCGACATCACCATCAACAAGGGCAGGGGCTACGTCAACGCCGACGAGAACAAAGTCCTCAGCGCACCGGTCAACACAATAGCCATCGATTCAATCCACACACCTATCAGAAACGTCAGCTTCAAGGTCGAAAACTACCGCGTCGAACAAAAGACCGACTACGAGAAACTCGTCCTTGACATCGAGACTGATGGCTCAATCAATCCGAAAGATGCCATGACGGAAGCTGCGAAAATCCTCATCTACCACTTCATGCTGTTCTCAGACGAACGCATCACACTGTTAGATGAACAGAAGACAGTCTCTGAGGACTTCGACGAAGGCTCACTGCATATCCGTCAGCTCCTCAAGACCAAGCTCGTCGATATGGATCTTTCAGTTCGCGCACTCAACTGCCTCAAGGCAGCCGAAGTCGAAACAATCGGTGAACTCGTTGCCCTCAACAAAGCCGACTTGCTCAAGTTCCGTAACTTCGGTAAGAAGTCACTCACCGAACTTGAAGAGTTGGTCAGGAACAAGGGACTCGAATTTGGAATGAATATCAGCAAATATAAATTAGATAAGGAATAATAGAGATGAGACACAATAAGAAAATCAATCATTTAGGAAGAAAAGCAGCTCACCGCAACGCTATGCTCTCAAACATGGCATCATCATTGATCCTTGAGAAACGCATCATTACAACGGTCGCTAAAGCCAAAGCTTTGCGCAAGTACGTTGAGCCTATGATTACCCGTTCCAAAGACGACTCGACAAATTCACGCCGTGTGGTGTTCGCCGACTTGCAGAACAAATATGCAGTCACCGAACTCTTCCGCGAAATCAGCCAGAAGGTGGCCAACCGCCCGGGCGGTTACACACGTATCATCAAACTCGGTCTCCGCGCCGGCGACAGCGCAGAGATGTGCATGATGGAACTCGTCGATTACAACGAAGTCTATACAAACGGCAAGAAAGCTGCAAAGACCACCAAGACGACACGCCGCGGCGGTAAGAAAAAAGCAGCCGAAACAACAGCAGCAGAAGCCCCTGTAACAGAAACTCCTGCAACAGAAGTCCCTGCAACAGAGGCTCCAAAAGCTGAATAATGACTGAGGCTTAAAGACTGAGGTCTAAACACAACATGGCGCACGAGAGTTTTCTTTCGTGCGCCTTTTTTTAGTTTCATTGTGCTTCCAATAATCGTGTCATCTATAAAATTGTGAAACATTCAGTTAGTTTTCAGACTGCACAAAGCGGAATATTTTTTAATAAACTTGTCAACCGTCCTCTTCATGTTAAATAATTGACACTATTATACTTATATAATTTTGTCCGTTTTTTCAACATAAAAAAAGCCAAAATTGTCCGTTTTTCCAATGCAAAGATACACTTTTTCCACCGAATGTATTTCATTCAGTCTGCCGTATCGCAAAAATCATTTTTGAAAAGAAAATACGCTTTCCCGTTGCAAACCAAAATTTTCTATTTTTGTCACAAAAAGCACATTCCAAACGTCTTATAGCAAAATTTGAATGATGAACTCTGAATTTGAGACGACATACCGAACCTTTTACCCGAGGCTTTTCAGGATTGCGGCGAAAATGCTGCAAGACCCCGAAAGCGCAAAAGACGTGGTGCAGGACGTTTTCACCGCCTATTATTTCGCGATGAACAACAGGAAAGTCATCAACGACACGAAAAACTGGCTCATCAGAAGCACTATTAATAAAGGTGTGGATTTCAAACGGAAAAACTCAAAAATTGTCAGAACCGATGATGTTTTAAAAGACATTCCAATTGAAAATCAAACCGATACAACAAATATCTTGAATCTGATTGACAAACTTGACACGAAAGAAAAGTCAGTGATAGTTTTGTACAGCGAAGGCTATTCCTACAAGGAAATGGCCGAGATAACCGGAATAAAATTCACTTCCATCGGAAAGACATTGGAAAGAATCATCGACAAACTCAAAAAACAAGCGAAATGAAACATCTTGATAACTTATTGATACAAAGGTATATAGACAACGAGCTTTCGGAAAACGAAGCGAAGGAAATCAACGCTCATCTTAAAAATTGTGAGTTTTGCAGGAATGAAATTGAGCAACGGAAATATTTTTCAGAAAAGATAAAATCATCATTGGATTCGCTGGTATCGGACGAAATTCCGATTCCTGAATTTGTCTTGAAAAGGCAGCACAATCAAAAGAAAAAGACTTTAAAAATTGCGATTATATCTTCATTATCAACGGCTTGCGCAATGATTTTGGTTCTGCTTATCATTAAATTTTCAAAGCCGAAAACCAACTGCAATGAATTTATTTTCGACTATTACACAATCGACGATTACGATGCCAACAAACCGTTCCCGGAACAAGATCTTGCGGTTTTTGACATCTATCAGAATATTTAACAACTAAAATTTCACAAGATGAAAAAGTACATGTTATTAATGACATTTTTATTAGCATCAAGTTTTTTTATTGATGCACAATTAGTTACTGAAATATTTCAGAAGAGCAAGACTATCAATCTCGTTGCCGACGACACCTACGGCACAGGCAACGACTGGGCGAAAATCTTCGAAAGCTACTACGATGAATCTGGCGGCATGGCCATTGGCTTGAGAAAACGCTTGGTGATTTACGACGACGGCAAAGCCATTGTCGGCCACGCAACGAGAAACCAGTATTCGCTATTCGATTCCGACGGCAAGTTCATGAAAGACATTTCTTTGCATTTCGCCGACCCGGACAGAAAACCGCAGAACATCAAGCAGGCATTCGGCTATATAAACGGACTGTTTTTCACGCAAGCAAACATGATGGGCGACATCTATTTCTTTGACAGTAACGGATTGATTGTTAAAGTAATAAGAATACATTACGGCACATCGGATATGCTCGTTTTAGACGACAGCCACATCGCGATTTACGGTTCAACATCGTGGGGGAAAAAGCATAGATATTTCGTCTCAATACTTGACATCAACACAGAAAAAGACACGATTATCTACGACAAATTCAGGGATTTCAGCGAGTTTTGGGACGAAAACGGCTTCACCAACGCATCTGAATCCAGAAAAAGAGAAATGGATTTCTCAGTCAATATTTTAAAGGCAGATAACCGGCTTATCGTTTCCTGCCCCACCGAATCAACAATCAAAATATTTGATTTTCAAGGAAATAAGATTTCAGAGCAACGATATGACTGGAATCAGAACTATCTGTCAGTAGAAGAACAACTAAATTATCAAAAGGAGAGGATTTCATATCTTAAGGAATGCCTGTCGGAAGTCGATGAAATCACCGATAAAAAATACCGTAAAAGAAACACTCGCAGTCTTAACGACTTGATTTCCAGATACGAAAAAGGACTAAACGAGATAAAAGAACCGTTTGGCATGGGATGGTTCACGATTGCGATAAGCGGCGGCGAAAACATCTTTTTCTTCGGTGAGGCCAAGAAAGCCGGCGAAAACTCGTTCCACGTCTATCATGTGAAAAACGGGAAGACGATTTCCGAAAACACTTTGAGATGCAACGACTACGACCTTGCGATAACAAAGAAACGGCTTGTGTTTCACAACGGCTATTTCTATGGCATTCAGGAACTTAAAAAATGCGAAGGGAATCCGTTGAGATTGGTGAGGTTCAAGATTGAAGCCGAATAAGGCTTAATGGAAGCGGAGACATCAAGATGTGGTGTCTCCGTTTTTTTTGCGGCTGCTGAAAAATAAAATTCACTTGTTTTTCATTCCGATTGGGGAAATAATATATTTTGCCATTTCAACGTCAGCAATACTGGTTTGGTACATTTTCTTCCTTAAAATCCGACCTATAGGTCAAAAATGATTTTGACTGGAAGGCAATTTTCAAACTAATAAAAGACAATGGCGGCCGCACCGTCGCCGAGAACTGCCAGATGCTCTGCCGCGAGTGCAACCGCAGGAAGTCGGGAAAATGATATGATGACTCACACTGAAAAAACGGAAAAGCGGGCGCACTATAACATGAGTTTTCTCATCAACATAGTGCGCCGACCTCTCTAAGCTCCAAGACCTTATCTGTCATCTTCAATCTCGTCCCAGTCTTCAGGCATCGGCTCCGCCCATTCCTCGTCGTAGAACTCCTCGCCCACCAACTCTTTGTCGGACTTGTCCTGGCCGCCGAGCATCTGGCGCATTATCTTTGAAGGGATTGGCAGAATCTGTCCATCAGGTCCGGCGGGCACTGCGATTCCAATCTTGTCATCATCGAGTTCGCGTGTCCAGCCGATGAACTCGGCGAGGCTCATGTTGGCGACAGTGTAGTCGTCCCAGTCGTCGCAGACACTGGCTTTCGCGTCATCTTCGGTGGCATAGACCGCCACGTAAGAGTTCTCATTTCCGTCTTCGAGCATTGCAAAAAGACCCGGTTTGGCTTCAAGGAGCCACAACATTCCGTTTTCGTTGATTGTCTGTAAAAATCTCTGTAGTTCTTCCATAGTTATTTATTTCCTTTACTATTTTTCTTTGCCAATTTCGCGACTTCATTAATGGTCTGCAGATATGCTTCCTCCACAGGACTAACGGTGTTCGCAACGAACTTCTTATACTCTTCATTAGCCTTTTCCATCGCTGCAATGTGACTTACAGTGCCGGATCCAGTAAGCAGTTGTCTTCCATTAGAAGAGAGTATAGTATCAAGTTGCTGAATGTAATCGTGCATATACATCGGTTTGTGTTCTATGGCACTGATTTCGGCAAAATCAAAATATCCCGAAACAAGGTTGTTCAGTATTTTTAGTTCAGTTTCTGAAAGATAATTTTTCGCCACCGATATATCTTTCTTTGTCGGATAGCCGCCAGAAAAAGACAAAAGACCCATAAAAGGCTTTTCTGCATTGGCACGTTCATATATCAATTCGGCAGCCGTATGACCATGTGCTGCAAAATGCAATTTGTTTTGCACTATTTTGAAAAATTCTATCGACTCGTCAGCCTTTGGGTTATAATCAACACTCGTAGCATAGAGATCAAGAACCTGACGGTAAAGCACTTTCTCCGATGAACGTATATCGCGGATACGATTCAACAACTCATACCAATAATTTCCTCCGCCATTACCTTTAAGTCGCTGGTCGTCAAGCGTGAAGCCTTTAATCAGATATTGTTTTAAGACATTGCCTGCCCATATTCTAAACTGTGTGCCTCGCAACGATTTCACACGATAACCAATGGATATGATGACATCTAAATTGAAATATTCAACCATGTATGTTTTCCCGTCATTGGCAGTTGTTGCATTTTTTGCAACAACTGATTCTCTTAAAAGCTCTCCTTCGTCAAACACATTTTTTATGTGCCTTGATATAGTAGATTTGTCGCGTTGAAACAGTTCCGCCATTTGGTCTAATGAAAGCCATACCGTTTCATTTTCAAATTTTACGTCAATTTTCGTAAGTCCGTCATTAGTCTGATAGATTACAATTTCACCTTTGTTTTGATTTTCCATGTCTCAAAAATTTGATTTTTACTTTGATTCTTAAATTTCATCCAGTTCCAGCCATCTCAGCTCTTTCTCGTCAAGCAAGACGTTTATTTCGTTCAGACGTTTTCCGATTTTGTCAATCTGTTGATAATCAGTCAGATTTTCAAGTCTTGCTGTAAGTTCTATCTTTTCGTTTTCAAGGTTTTCGATGTCGATGGCGAGCTGTTCGTATTCTTTTTGTTCCTTGAACGAGCGTTTTCTGTTGCGTTCGGTTGCGGAGGGGCGGTTTTCGCGGGTATCGACTTTCGCCGCCGCCTGAATCTTATGTTCCTCTTTTGATTTCTCGACGAGCCACTCATGATATTGCGAATAATTTCCCATGAAGCCTTTCACCTTGCCTTCGCCTTCAAAGACGAAGAGCTGGTCAACGGTCTGGTCGAGGAAATAGCGGTCGTGGGAGACGATGATCAGGCAGCCTTTATAGTCTTTGAGGAAATCTTCGAGTTTCTGCAACGTCAAGATATCCAGGTCGTTAGTCGGTTCGTCGAGGATGAGGAAGTTCGGGTTGCTCATCAGTATCGTGAGCAGATAGAGTCGTCGTTTCTCGCCGCCGCTCAGCAGCGAGACGGGCTGACGGTGCATGGTGTAAGGGAACATGAAATGCGCGAGGAGCTTGTCGGCGGTATATACGCAGTCCTTTCCGTAATGGACGACCTCGGCGATGTTGCGGATTGTGTCGAGCACGGTCATGTTTTCATCGAACCTGATGCCGCCTTGCGTGTAATAGCCGTAAACGACGGTCTGTCCGGTTGTTATCGTCCCCGAGTCGCAGGGCTCGCTGCCGGTGATCATATTCAGGAACGTGGATTTGCCGATGCCGTTTTTCCCGACGATGCCGATACGTTCGCCGCGTTTGAAGATATAGTCGAAGTCTTTGAGGATAAACGTATTATCGTATTTTTTCGTAACATCGTGCATCTCGAGGATCTTTCCGCCGAGGCGTTGCATATCGACGCCGAACTGAATCTCGGTGTGGTCGCGTATCATCTTGGCTTTCTCCTTGAGGTCGTAGAAGGCGTCGATGCGGGCGCGGGCCTTGCCGGTGCGGGCCTGCGGGGTGGCGCGTATCCATTCGAGTTCGTGCTTCACCATCTGTCCGGCCTTCTCCGCGGCGATGCGTTTGTTCTCCTCGCGCTCGCGGCTCTTCCTGACGTAATAGTCGAAGTTCCCGTTGTGCGTATAGACGATGCCGTGATACATCTCCAGAATCTTATTGCACACTCTGTCAAGGAAATAGCGGTCGTGAGTGACCATGAAAAGCGTAACGTTCGACTGCGTGAGGTAGTTCTCGAGCCATTCGACCATCTGCATGTCGAGGTGGTTTGTCGGCTCGTCCAGGAAAAGCATGTCGGGGTCATCGAGAAGCACCATGGCGAGGGCGAGGCGTTTCACCTGTCCGCCGGAGAGCGTCCCGACTTTCTGGCTCAAGTCGTTGATTTCAAAGGTGGAGAGGAGCTGTTTCAGACGGAGTTCGTAGTCCCACGCCTGGTTCGCGTCCATCGCCGCCATCGCTTTCTCAAGGTTCGTCTGATTCACGAGTGCCTCCTCGTAGTTTCTGATGACGCGCATGATGTCGGTGTGACCTGTCGAGATGACGTCTCCTATGGTGAGGTTCGGGTCGAAATGCGGGAGTTGTTCGAGATAGCCGACACGGACGCCGTCGTTGAAAGCTATTTTCCCGCCGTCGGCTTCTTCTTTCCCGACGAGGATACGCATCATCGTGCTTTTGCCGGTGCCGTTGGCGGCGATCAAGGCGGTCTTGTCGCCTTTCTCTATTCCGAAAGAGAGGTCCTCGAATAACAGCTTGTCGCTGAAGGCTTTAGAGAGATTTTCGACTGAAAGATAGTTCATTTTCTAACACAAGTTTCACGAGATTTTAGTCGCTTTCTTCTTCCAATGCCTCAATCAGGAAGCTGACAGGGCGGAAGCCGTCGTTGCATGAGATCATCGCCGACTTCTCGTTTTTCATCCAGCCGTCGTAAAAGTTCTTGCCGCCGTGCGCCAGTGTCATCACGAAAGGCGACATGACCTCCCATGCGCTCTTGCACAATCCATCGGGGCGTTGCCAGCCGTTGGCAATGAACACTTTGCCTTCAACCAAATCGCAGGCGTGTTCTATCGGGTTTTCGTATTTCTCCATCAAGTCTTTGTAGCAAGCCTTGCGGACAACCGTAATTTTGACTTTCTTCATAAAAAATATTTTAAGTTGCAAATGATGGCAAACCGACATACATAAAGGCAAATCCCTTTCCTCCGGTATGTCTCGACACGAACGCCCTTCACGCCGCTTTCGCCGAGATTCTTGCGGAGTTTGCAAAGCAGCACTTTCAGACTGTTCATGGCAGCGACCGAGAAATCCTCGTCACCGAAACACTCTTTCACTATGTTTTCAAAAGAGACAATCTGTCCTTTTTTTGTGAGAAGGGTTTTTATGATTGATGATTGCGTCTTCGTCATGCGACAAACTTTGCCGTCTTCGCTGATTGTATTTGAAATAAAATCGAAGCAAATGTCGTTGATTCTAACATATTGACATTCTTCGATTTGAAAATTATTCAGCCTCAAATCAGCCAGTTGGTTTCTCATTCTGGCAAGGAGTTCGCGGAGCTCGACAGGTTTTCGGATATAGTCGTTGCCGCCGGCCTCGAAGCATTTGACGGCTTCGTTGACATCACCTTGCGACGAAAAGAAAATCACCGGAGTGTTGATGTTCAGTTTCCTGATTTCGCTGACGATGACATGGCCGGGGGTGTCGGGCAGGTCGTAACTTATCAATATCAGGTCGGGGGCGTTTTTCACGATGAAATCCACGCCGTCAGTGCCGTAGAAGCGGGCGATGACATAGAATCCGCACACCTCAAGGTCCTTTTTCAGCATTATTGAAAAAGTCCTGTCGTCATCGAATATCATCACCTTGACCATAGTTGTTATTTTCAATCAAAAAAATGCCAGCACGCCCTGAATGGAAGTTCACGTGCCAGACGTGGCTCGCGTTACTTGAACATCTTGTCAATCACCTCGCCATACCTTTCCACGACGGCCTTGCGTTTCACCTTGAGTGTCGGTGTCATGATGCCGTTGGCGATGGACCATTCGTCGGCGATGAGTTCATATCTCTTGATTTTCTCGACTTCACCGAGATGTTCGTTAAGCAGTTTCACCTCTTTCGCATAACGTTTCACAACCTGTTCATTATGAATCATCTCCGCATCTGTCGTGTATCTGATCATGTGTTTCTTGCACCACGACTTGAGGAAGTTGAAGTCGGGGCGGATCAGTGCGGCGGCGAACTTCTGGCTTTCGCCGAGGACGACGATTTGCTCAATGAAGCCGGAGTTTATGAATTTGTTCTCTATGACATCGGGGTTGATATATTTGCCCAATGACGTCTTGAAGAGATTCTTCTTCCTGCCCGTGATGACGAGAAGCCCGTGCTTGTTGATATGTCCGAGGTCGCCGGTATGGAACCATCCGTCTTTATCGATGACCTCGGCGGTGAGTTCAGGCTGTTTGTAATAGCCCATCATCACGTTGTGTCCGCGGCATAATATCTCGCCGCTGTCGTCAATTTTCACCTCAACGCCAGGCAGCGGTCGTCCAACCGTCCCGACTTCTCTGCCATATCTGCCTCTCGTGCTGACCGCGATGACCGGTGATGTCTCGGTAAGCCCGTATCCCTCAAACACCGGCATCTTTATCGCAGAGAAGAACCCCGACACTTTTTTTGTTATCGAAGCGGCTCCTGAAACGATGATGTCGAAGTTCTCGGCACCCATCTTGGCGCGTATCTTACTGTAAACCAACTTGTCAGCAATCCTCAACTTGAAATCATAAAACTTCGAGCGGTTTTCTATACTGTATTTTTCAGTAAGATTCATGGCCCAATAGAAAATGGTTTTCGAGAATCCTTTCATGTTTTTGCCTGAGCTGTAAATCTTCTCATAGAATTTCTCGAGCACGCGGGGCACGGCGCACATCATCGTCGGATGTATCTCAAGCATGTTGTCAGCTATCGTCGCAATGCTTTCGGCATAATAAATCGACATTCCGAGGTAATGATACATGTAAATCAACGCGCGTTCGTAGGCGTGGCAGACAGGGAGGAAGCTGAACGCTTTCTTCGACCACGGCGACGGTGTGTCGCAGAAGTTCTTGAACTGGTTCATCAGGTTATGGTGCGAGAGCATCACGCCCTTCGGAACGCCTGTCGTGCCTGAAGTATATATTATCGTGGCGCACGACATCTCATCGACAGCGGTTTTCCTCTGCGCAAGCTCTTCGGCATGAGGATGTTCCTTGCCCAACTCAACCAGATTCGCGAAAAACGGATATTTGCCTCTGTCAACGAACGTATAGACTTTCTTCAGCGACGGGGTCTCCGGCATGATGGCCTCAATCTTGTTCATCACCGCGATGCCTTCGAGTATGCATATCTCCGCCTCGCAGTTATTAAGTATGATCTTGTAGTCCTCCTCGCTGATTGTCGGATATATCGGCACCATCACGGCCCCGATCTGGGTCAAAGCCATGTCGAGCATGTTCCATTCCGGACGGTTGCCGCAAATCACCGCCACCTTGTCCTGCGGCTTCACGCCGAGTTCGATGAACGCACCACTCAGTTTATCAGACAGTTCTATATATTCATCAATGCTGTATTCTATCCATTTCCCGTTGACTTTTCCTGCGAGAGCCACCTTCTGCTCAGGGAAATGTTCCTTGTAATATGGTAATAAGTCAAAAACTCTTCTAACTTCCATTTTTTTTGATTACGGTTTAATCCAACTAAACAAATAATTTTTCAATCAATCTTTCGTATTTGTTCATCACGACCTTCCTTTTCACCTTGAGTGTCGGGGTCAGGATCCCGTTGGCGACGCTCCATTCGTCGGCGACCAGCTCGAACCTCTTCACCTTTTCCACTTCGCCCAACGACTCGTTAAGTTTCTTGACTTCCTTGTTGATTCGTTTCGCAACTTCCTCATTATGAATCATTTCTTCAGGAGTGGTAAATTTGACATTGTGACGTCTGCACCATTCTTTTATGAAGACGAAGTCTGGATGTATGATTGCCGCCGCGAACTTCTGGTTTTCGCCGAGGACGACGATTTGTTCGATGAATCCTGATGTCATGAAATTCCCTTCGATGAGATCTGGATTGATATATTTCCCGAGCGATGTCTTGAAGAGGTTTTTCATGCGTCCTGTAATCTGAAGCAGTCCGTGTTCATTGAAACGTCCGAGATCGCCGGTGTGGAACCAGCCTTCGCTGTCGATGACTTCGGCGGTCAGCTCCGGCTGCTTGTAATATCCCATCATCACGTTATGTCCGCGGCAGATGATCTCGTTCCCGGACGTGATTTTCACCTCGACGCCAGGCAGCGGCTGCCCGACATATCCGACCTCCCGTCCGTGCCTCTCCCTGTTGCTCACCGTGATGACCGGTGATGTCTCCGTCAGCCCGTAGCCCTCAATCAATGTTATGCCGATAGCCGAGAAGAAACCGCTCACCTTCTTTGATATTGCGGCGGCACCCGAGACGATGATATCGAAATTCTCCGCCCCGATCTTCTCGCGTATCTTTCTGTAAACCAACCTGTCGGCGATGCGGAGTTTTAGATTATAAAAACATGAACGGCCTTCAACCCTGTAACTTTCAGTGAGGCTCATCGCCCAATAGAAAATCATCTTGTTCAAGCCTTTCATGTTTCTTCCGGAACTATAGACCTTATCGTATATTTTCTCGAGGATACGCGGGACGGCGCACATCATCGTCGGACGAATCTCAAGCATATTGTCGGCGATTGTGGCGAGACTCTCGGCGTAATATATTGACATTCCGAGGTAATGATACATGTAAATCAACGCACGCTCGTAAGCGTGACAAGCCGGCAGGAAGCTGAACGCCTTCTTTGACCATGGCATCGGGGTGTGGCAGAAGCCCTTGAACTGGCTCATGAGGTTTTTGTGCGACAACATCACACCTTTCGGGATGCCCGTAGTTCCTGATGTGTAAATTATTGTGGCACAATCGTTTTCATCGATGGCGGCTTTCCTCTGCTCAATTTCTTCGGCATGAGGATGCTCTTTGCCGAGTTCAACAAGATTTTCAAGGAAAGGATATTTCTCCCTGTTTATGAATGTGTAGATTTTCTTTAATGAAGGTGTCTCAGGCCATATCGACTCTATTTTGTTCATCACGGTGATTCCTTCGAGAATGCAAATCTCAGCTTCGCAGTTATTGAGGATGATTTTATAGTCGGCCTCGCTGATAGTCGGATATATGGGCACCATGACCGCACCTATCTGCGTTATCGCCATGTCGAGCATATTCCATTCAGGACGGTTGTTGCTGATGACAGCGATCTTGTCCTGCGGCTTCACGCCGAGTTCGATGAATGCGCCGCTCAATATGTCTGACAACTCTATATATTCGTCAATGCTGTATTCCCGCCATTTGCCATTTTGTTTGCCTGCAAGAGCTACTTTCTGGTCAGGGAAATGCTCCTTGTAATAGGGCAACAAATCAAAAACTCTCTTTACTTCCATAATATTATGTTTAAGAGTACTGTCACTCTTTAAATCTGCAAAAATAAGCATTTCCTTTTTATCGTCAAAGAAAAAAACAAAAAAAAGAGGGAATGTTTTACACTTTCCCTCTTTAGTTTGTAATCAGTTGATATTAAACCAATTATATTGATTATATAATATGGAATGCCACTGTAAGGCCTGCCATCACGATTGAGACCATGCTCATAAGTTTGATGAGGATGTTCAATGACGGGCCTGATGTGTCTTTGAACGGGTCGCCGACAGTGTCGCCTACGACTGTAGCCTTATGATTGTCAGAGCCTTTGCCACCGAAGTTGCCTTCTTCGACATATTTCTTCGCGTTGTCCCATGCGCCGCCGGCGTTAGCCATGAAGACTGCGAGGACGAAACCGCATGAGAGGCCGCCGATGAGAAGTCCGAGGACGCCAGGAACGCCGAGGATGAGGCCTGTCGCGATAGGAACGACGATTGCGAGGATTGAAGGGACGAGCATCTCGCGCTGTGCGCCTTTCGTCGAGATCTCAACGCAACGCTCGTAGTCGGGTTCCGCCTTGCCTTCGAGGATTCCCTTGATTGTGCTGAACTGACGACGCACTTCCTCGACCATCTTCTGTGCCGCGCGGCCGACAGCGTTCATCGTCATTCCGCAGAACACGAATGCCATCATCGCGCCGATGAACACGCCGACGAGGACGATCGGGTTCATGAGGTTGACGTTATAAGCCTCCATGAAGTCAACGAGTGTGGCCTTTGCCGCCTCAACACCATTTGGAAGGTCTTGACCAACACGAATTAAAGCTATCTTGATTTCCTCAACGTATGAGGCGAGGAGTGCGAGGGCGGTGAGAGCCGCCGAGCCGATGGCGAAGCCTTTACCTGTCGCCGCTGTTGTGTTGCCGAGGGCGTCGAGGGCGTCGGTGCGCTGACGCACTTCAGGGTCGAGACCGCTCATCTCGGCGTTGCCGCCCGCGTTGTCGGCGATAGGGCCGTAAGCGTCGGTGGCAAGGGTGATGCCGAGTGTCGAGAGCATACCGACAGCGGCGATGCCGATGCCGTAAAGACCCATCGAGAGGTTCTGTGCGTTGAACTCAACATTGAAACCGTTCGCGCAGAGATAAGCGAGGATGATTGCCACGCCCACTGTCACAACCGGAATCGCTGTTGAAAGCATACCGAGGCCGAGGCCGGAGATGATGACTGTCGCAGGACCTGTCTTTGAGCTTTCAGCCACTTTCTGTGTCGGCTTGAAAGTCTGTGAAGTATAGTATTCTGTTGATTTTCCGATGATGACACCGGCGAGAAGACCGACGACGACCGAGAATGAGATGCCGACCCAGTTTTCGATACCGAGTGCCCAGAAGATCACGAATGTGGCGATTGCGATGAGCACCGAGCTGGTGTTAGTGCCGCGGCTCAAAGCGCCGAGGAGCTGTTTCATGCCAGCGCCTTCTTTTGTCTTGACCAAGAAGATGCCGATGAGTGAGAGCAACACGCCGACTGCTGCGATGAGCATCGGGGCGAACACGGCCTTGAGCTGCATTGCCTGGTTTGCCGCGAAAGCTGATGCGCCGAGAGCCGCTGTAGCGAGGATTGAACCGGCGTACGACTCATAAAGGTCAGCACCCATGCCGGCGACGTCACCGACGTTGTCACCGACATTGTCAGCGATTGTCGCGGGGTTGCGCGGGTCGTCTTCAGGGATGTTGTATTCTGTCTTACCGACGAGGTCGGCGCCGACATCAGCGGCTTTGGTGTAGATACCGCCACCGACACGCGCGAACAAAGCCTGTGTCGAGGCGCCCATGCCGAATGTCAACATTGTCGTTGTTATTATAATAAGGTGATTCTCCGCCGGGATGAAATGGTCGAGAACCAAGAACCACACGCTGATGTCGAGCAATGCGAGGCCGACAACGGTGAGGCCCATGACCGCGCCGGAGCGGAATGCGACCTGAAGGCCGTCATTCAACGACTTGCGGGCTGCGTTGGCGGTACGAGCTGAGGCGTAGGTGGCTGTCTTCATTCCGAAGAAACCAGCCAAGCCGGAGAAGAAACCGCCGGTGAGGAATGCGAACCACACCCAGCCGTTCTGAAGGCCGAATATCGACATCACACCGAAAATGGCGGCCAAGATGATGAACACGATGATCACCACCTTATATTGTTGTTTCAGATAAGCCATCGCACCTCTTCTTACGTACAATGCGATTTTTTTCATCAAGTCTGTTCCCTCGTCAGCCTTCAGCATCCTCTTGTAGAAGAAGAATGCAAATCCCAAGGCCAATACAGATGCCGCGAGAACCAAGTAAATTACATTTTCCATACAGTAAAATTTGCGTTATTAATAACTGAATTTGTTTGAATTTTTCGTTTTTCGTTTAGGGTGCAACTTTCCGAAAAAAACTTTTTAAATCAACCAAAAAAATTA
>X431_Quagga__coassemble_37_pt1 | contig 34552 bp, 31 predicted proteins | sample X431_Quagga__metabat2_low_PE_006 | metagenome-assembled genome bin X431_Quagga
AAGTTATAAGGTCTGAAAATCAACGAATAATATTTTTCGGTTGATTTTTAAAAACGGCGCAAAATTACAAAAAAACGCGAAAAATCATCAGTTAGATTTGTGAAATTTGTGGTGAATGACTAATAAATTAAACTCGCGATGTCTCTTGCGACTTGGTTACCGCCGAAATCTGGTGCCTCTTTGATGCTCGCGCCGTTCAGCAGCCGCTCCGCCTCTTCGATGAGCTCTGGCTCAAGTCCGTCGGAGGCGATGGAAATCTTTTCGATAATTCCTTTTTTCTCGTTGATATTCAAGTCGATTTCGGCAAGTCCCCACGAGAACTGTGCGCTTTTACTTGCATGGAAATTACGCCATTTGCCAAAAAGATATTCATCGCTGGCAAAGATATCTCTGGTTTTCATGACATTGTCTGTCAACAGATCGTCGAAATCAACGGTTTCCGGCTTCATCTCATAGACTTGCTCGAAGGCCTTGGTGAGATATGGCATTATCGTATCTGATGTTATATCAACGACTTCCGAGAGGTTGATGATCCTGCTTGCCACCGATTTCACGCCGTGTTTCTGCAACTTGGCGGGATTGACTTTCAGATACTTCGTGAGTTTCTCGGTATCAGTCTTGATGAGAATTGTGCCGTGATGGAGTCGGCGCTCCCTGAAGAAACCGAAGGCGTTACCGGAAAATTTGCGGTCGTCAAAGGTGAGGTCGTTCCTGCCTGAAATCTCCGTCTCCAACCCCAAGTATCCGAGTGCCATCTGTATGACTTTCAGCTGTTTTCTGACATCATATAGGTTTTTGTGTGCCGCGAAGGAGAAGTTAAGGTTTCCGAGGTCGTGATATACCGCACCGCCGCCGGTCCTGCGTCGCGCTGCATGGCCGCCTTCAGAAAGAAGCATATCGACATTGCATTCCGTGAATGGATTCTGGTTGTAGCCGTAAACGACAGTCTGCTGGTTTTTCCAAAGGAACATAGTCAAGGTATCGTCATCGCCGTCATTCAAAAGAGAGTTTTCAACAGCAAGATTCAGATGCGGATTGTATTGATTACCAATGATGATTTGTGTTCTGTAACTCATAAACTATTTCCCGATGATATATCCGATACCGAATTGTATGCAGATGTTTTTGTTTTTCCCTTCGTCTTTCATGACATTTGTCAGACCGAAATATACGCGGAGACTGATCAGAAAGTCGTTTTCTTGTGTGATATTGTTGGTATAAATGCCCGCCAGAATGCCGCAGTCGAAGACGTTGTAATCGGTCGGACTGAGTTTTGACGGCACCCAGCTCTCGTTCCCGATTTTGTTTTTTTCTTTTCCGCCGAGGCAGAAACCAACTTGCGGACCTATTTCAATACCGAGTATGTCGGTGAAATAGTATTGATAGACAATGGGAATCGCAAGATAATGCAGATGTATCTTGTCGTAAATCTTGACTTTTACGCCTGTCGTGTCGATGGATTTGTTTGCGTTCATGCCGCCGGTTGTGTAAAGCAGTTCGGCGGAGAGGCTGCTGTTTTCAGAGATGTGAAATTTGCCGCCTGCACCTGCGGCGAATCCGACCTCAAGCCCCGATTCCTTGTCGCCGGTTATCGTTGTCATGTTCAGTCCGGCTCTGAAACCGAGGTCAATATTGCCCATGAAATTCTGCGCATTAACCTCAATTTCCGAGACGAGAACGAATAACGTAAGGATAAAAAACATGCGTTTTGTCCCGAGATTCATCTTTTTTATATGTTCAAAATATTTCAGCATCAGTAATTTAAATAAAAAAAACAGAAAACAAACGTTGCCGCTTTACGCGAAACTTCTGTCTTCTGAATTCAATATCATAAAGATTTAATAAATCTTGTAGTCTCTCCGGGATTTGAACCCGAGTTACCAGGATGAAAACCTGACGTCCTAACCAGACTAGACGAAGAGACCCCCCTTGTTTTCGGAGTGTGGTTTGAAACCATTTCCACTTTCAAAACTTCTCTCTCAACACTTTATTTGTAGTCTCTCCGGGATTTGAACCCGAGTTACCAGGATGAAAACCTGACGTCCTAACCAGACTAGACGAAGAGACCCCCGTTTTTTAGCGTTGCAAAAGTACAACTTTTTTGAATACAAAAAAGAAAAAAATCAAAAAATTGAGAATTTTATTAAGCTATTGAAAACCAAATGTTTATAATTTTTTTTGCTTGTTGTATTATTCAAAAGTGAGAGAAATCTGGAACGTGTTGTTACGTAATCTGTCAAAACTGCTATCCAAAATCTGGTTTTCTTTATCCAGAACGTTAAGCAGTCCCCAACCCATTTTCAACTCGATTCCGAACTTGAAATAGCTGTTGTAGAAGTCAACGCCGGCACCGATTTCGGCGGCAATGTCAAAAAGTTTTGTCTTGACTTTGATGATTTGGTTGCTGTCTGATTTGTTGGTGTTTTTCCTGCCTGTCGCATCGAATCTGAAGTTCGCGCCACCAATGACGTATGCCGCGAAGTTGTTGAATCTCTTTGACTTATATTTTACATTAAGCGGAAGCTCGATAATGACAGCATCCCACATTGCGCTCGAGGATTTGATAAGATAAAAGCCGTTGTCGGTCTTGGGACTGTTCACAAGGCTGTCACTATACATGTAATATTGGAGGTCACGGCGGCCGAAACTCAATGTTGGCGTGAGCCTGAGGTCGAAGTATTTCCCAAGACGGAGACTGCCCACGATGCCGACGGAGAAGCCTGGCGAAGGGACAGACGCCACGCCTGCGACATAATAGGTGTAGCCATCATGCCAGTTCTCGTCCCATGAGTTGTTTGACTGGTCACTGCCATACGCAATACTTTGATAATCTTTGATATAATCAATATTAAACGACATCTGGTTGAACCCAAGGATGAACCCGAAATGGTATGGCTGATTGTCGTAATTTGGCAGGTTGTTCGGACCTCTGCGCTGAGCGACAACACCTTGAGGCAGCAGGAAAACCAATATCACAGCCGCCATGAAAAACTTCTTATATTTTGAAAACACTGATTTCATGTGTGATATAACGCAGGATTTTTTGTGTTATTGTAATTTTTCTGTTTCTTTCAAAAGTCTCTCCTTGTTGACAGGGACGGCGCCGATTTCTTCGCAGACGAGGCCGCCGGCAAGGTTGGAGATTGCCGCGATGTTGTATGCATCTTGCTGACATACAAGGCATAACATCGCCACAGCCAATACCGTGTCGCCCGCTCCGGAGACATCGGCAATCTTTCTAAGATGTGCCGGAATATGCCAGTGCTTCCTCCCGTTCCCGTTGTCTTCTTGAATCAAGACGCCGCGCTCCGACAAGGTGTTCATCACAAAACGGCAGCTCAGTTTGTCCTGCAACGCATCGACACCTATTAATATATTGTCAATCGTATCGGTCGAAAACTCCACGTTGATGCCTTCTTTGAGTTCCTTGAGGTTCGGCTTGAAAAACGTACAATTCTTATATGCCAGAAAGTTGTTTCTCTTCGGATCAACTCCAACGGGGATGCCTCTGCCGTTGGCGGCTTTTATCGCGAACCTGATGATGTCTTCCGTCAGGACGCCTTTGTTGTAATCTTGAAGGATGATGCCGTCGATTTTCTCGGACGTGAGAATGTCTTCAATCTTCTTGCAAAGCATATCATGCTCATTGTCAGTGAGGTTGAAGGTGTCTTCATCGTCAACTCTCAGCATTTGTGCGTTGTTCCCGATGATACGGTATTTTGTTGTCGTGCGCCTGTCGTTGCTCTTTATGATTCCCGTCTCCGGCATCTTGTACTGCTCGAGCAGATTGAAGAAGTCATTGGCTTTGCTGTCGTTGCCTACTACAGAGCACAATATCGGCTCCGCGCCGAGTGCTTTGATGTTCTGAGCCACGTTTGCGGCACCGCCGAGACGCATGAAACGCTCTCTCACCGCCACTATCGGCACGGGGGCTTCGGGCGAGATGCGCTCGACCTTGCCGGTGAGGTAAAGGTCGAGCATCACGTCACCTATTATCATGATTCTCTTGCTGTTAAAAGAATCAAAGAGTTCAGCTGTCTTTCCTCTTTGCATGGTTATTTCAGTTTCGCCAACGCCTCTTTTATGCGCTTGGCAGCTTCTATGAGCTTGTCTTCCGACGTGGCGTAAGAGAGTCTGATGCAGTCGTCGTTGCCGAACGCACCGCCAGCCACGCAAGCCACGTGCGCGTTGTAAAGCAGATACATGCACAGGTCGTCGCTGTTCTTGATGACCGTCGTGCCGTCACTCTTGCCGTAATACGACTTCACCTCAGGGAACATGTAGAACGCGCCGGCCGGCATACTCAGCTTGATGCCAGGGATGGCTGTCAACAGACCGTAGAAGGTGTCGCGACGATGTCTGAAGGCTTTGATCATGGCATTGACTTCCTCTGAGTTTTCAGGGCTGAGTTCCATGGCTTTCAGTGCGGCTGCCTGCGCGATGGTGCAGATTCCCGATGTGTATTGCCCCTGAATCTTGTTGCACGCGCTGACAATCTCTTTCGGGGCGGCGATGTAGCCGATTCTCCATCCTGTCATGGCATAGCCTTTCGCCACACCGTTCACTATCACGAGACGGTTTTTCAACTCGGTGAACTGTCCCATCGACTCATGCTTGTGCTCGTACTGGATGAACTCATAAATCTCGTCGGAGATGATGATGATTTCGGGATGTTTCTTGAAGACTTCAACGAGCGACACAAGTTCTTCTTTCGTGTAAACGGAGCCGCTCGGGTTGCACGGAGTGCTGAAAATGAACGCCTTGGTGTTAGGCGTGATGGCTTCCTCAAGCTGTTTCGCGTTGATCTTGAAGTTCTGTTCAGCCGTCGTCTTGATGAAGACAGGCGTGCCGTTGGCGAGTTTCACCATTTCAGGGTACGAGACCCAGAACGGTGCCGGTATTATCACCTCGTCGCCTTCATCGAGGATGGCGAGGAACACGTTCGTTATCGCCTGCTTCGCGCCGTTCGACACGATGACATCGGCATCGGTGTAGTCAAGGCCGTTGTCGCGTCTCAGTTTCTCGGCTATGGCCTTGCGCAACGCCGGCGTGCCCGGGACAGGCGGATAATGCGTGTCGTTGTTGTTGATGGCGGCGATGCCGGCCTGCTTCGCACTTTCCGGCGTGTTGAAATCCGGCTCGCCAATGCTCAACGAGATGATGTCGATGCCTTGAGACTTCAATTCGCGGCTTTTCTGGGTCATTTTCAACGTAGCTGATTCGACCATGTTAATCACTCTTTTCGATAAGATGGTTGATTCCATAATGAATTTATCCTTTAATTTATTATAATTTGTTAATAATCAATATTTTAATTGGTTGCAGCGATAATGCCGTACAATTCGCAAAGTTAATTATTTTTATGTTTCTAAAACTTTTGTTTGAAAAAAATAAGTTTGGTACAAAATATTGACTAATTTTGCCGAATATTATTGAAAAAATGAATACACTTACTTGGGTTATTTTGGTCGTTGTCGTCTTGATTTTTGTAGGCGGAATGATTATGACGAGGAAAGATGACGACGCGAAAAAGAGTTTCAGAAATGGAATGAATGACATGATTCATAAAAATGAAGATATTGATAATCTGAAGGTTATATCGTATAAAGTTGTAATTCCGTTGCGTATTCAGGCTTGCGAGAGGCTCTTGCTCTACCTCGAAAGGATTAAATTTTCGATTTTGGTGAAAAGGGTTTTCGTGCCAGGGATGTCGCGTGATGATTTTCAAATCTTGCTCATCCAGAATGTGCAGGATGAATTTGAACACAATCTTGCCCAGCGTTTGTATGTCGCGGAAGATACGTGGCAGCTCGTGAATCTCGCAAAGGAAGAGGTGCTTCAGAATATCAATGCTGCATTTAACGAAAATTTGAATTCTGATTCAGCAGCTATTGCCATGATTATTAGTTCGTTTCAAAATCCGATAGCGGAAAAGGCAATTCTTGGCTTGAAGACGGAGTTCGATTCTTTTTTGGTCTGAAAATAAATAATTGAAATATGAAAGTTGAGTTTTCTGCTGCGCAGATTGCAGCAATGTTAGGTGGGAAAGTTGATGGCGATCCGGAGACAAAGGTCTGTAATGTGGCGCGTATCGAAGACGGCGCACCCGGGATGTTGAGCTTCTTGGCGAATCCTAAATATATCCATTATATTTATGAGACGGAATCGTCGATAGTGTTGGTCAACGATGATTTTGTGCCGGCGGCTCCAGTCCGGGCGACGATGATACGCGTGCCGAACGCATACGAGTCTTTCGCACAGTTACTTGCTGTATATCAAGAATATACTAACAATAAAGTCGGTATTTCTGACCTTGCTTTCATTTCAGACGATGCTGAATACGGCGAGAATTGTTATATCGGAGAGTTTGCTTTCGTTGGCAACAGGGTGAAGATTGGAAAGAACGTGAAGGTGTATCCGCAGGTTTATGTCGGCGATGATGTCGTAATCGGTGATGACACGGTTCTTTACCCTGGCGTGAAGTTGTACGCCATGACGCATGTCGGGAAGAATTGTATCGTCCACGCAGGTGCCGTTCTCGGTGCCGATGGCTTTGGTTTCGCTCCGCAACCTGACGGGACATACAAGAAGGTCCCTCAGATTGGCAATGTGTTTGTCGGTGACAACGTAGAGATAGGTGCGAACACGACAATCGACCGCTCAACGATGGAATCGACGAAGATTCACAACGGTGTAAAACTTGACAACCTTATCCAAATAGCTCATAATGTTGAACTTGGCGAAAACACCGCCATTGCAGCGCAGTCGGGCATCGCTGGGTCAACGCATGTCGGAAAGAATTGCGTCATCGCCGGACAGGTCGGTATATCCGGCCATCTCCAGATAGCCGACAGAACCACGTTCGGCCCACAGTCGGGCGTCATGAGTAACGTCAGGGAACCAGGAAAAGCGTTGATGGGATACCCCGCCTACGACTATAAGACTTACATGAAAGACACTGTCAGACAACGTCATGTCGCGGCACTTGAAAACCGCATCGCAGAACTTGAGAAAAAACTTGAAACTTTGTTGTCGAAGTAAGGAATAAATTAGTATTTTTGCACCATATTTGTGAATTTTGAAATATTTATGGTGGAAAAACAACATACGATAGCTAAAAGTTTGAGTATCAGTGGGACAGGTCTTCACACCGGTCAGAACGGTACGCTTACATTCCATCCGGCTGGACCGAATCACGGCATAAAATTCAGAAGAATTGATATTGAAGGGCAACCCGTTGTCGAGGCTCTCGTGAAAAATGTTGTTGACACATCCCGTGGCACGACTGTTGCACAGAATGGCGTGAAGGTTTACACCATCGAACATATCATGGCGGCGTTGAGAGGCTCAAACATCGACAATGTTCTTGTTGATATAAACTGCGAAGAACCTCCAATACTTGACGGCAGCTCCAAAACAGTGATGAACGTCCTGAAAGAAGCTGGCGTCGTTGAACAAGATGCTGAACGTAAATACCTGAAAATTAACAAGAAGATTGTCTATACACACCCGAAAGTCGGCTGCAAGATTGCTGTTGAGCCAGCTGATGAGTTCTCCGTTGACGTGAAAGTTGACTATAACTCACAGGTGCTTAACGTACAGGAAGCGCATCTTCATGACATCAGCGAGTTTGAAAATGACTTCGCCCCATGCCGTACCTTCGTGTTTTTCCAGGAATTGGAGATGTTACTCAACTACAACCTCATCAAAGGCGGTGACTTGTCGAATGCCATCGTTTTCGTGGAGAAACAGGTGACAGAAGATGACCTCAAACGTGTCGCGTCTCTTTTCCATAAAGATATGGTCAGTGTTCATGAAGGCGGAATCCTTAACAACGCAACGCTCCGTTTTGAAAACGAACCGGCACGCCACAAACTACTCGACCTTATTGGCGACATGACTCTTCTCGGAATGCCAATCAAAGGAAAGGTAACTGCTTATAAACCAGGGCATTTTGCGAATACCGAGTTTGTGAAGCAGATCGTTAAAGAAATGGGAATTTGAATCTTTTTGCGAAATAAATGCTAAAAATCCGAGTGCGTCATGGCATTCGGATCTTTGTTTTTTTGTAGATGCCATCGAGGAATTTTCCGACAGCTTGATATGAAAATCCGGCTGATACAATGTCTCTCAATGTGTTAGTGTCGTAATCACTGAATTTATTCAGCATGATCTGTATCGCGTCAGCCAAAGCTACCGAATCTCCCGGTGGGACAAGCAAGCCGTTATTTTCATTTACTATTTCCGGAATTCCACCGACACTGGTGCTCACAACCGGCAGTCCGCACGCAAACGCCTCGAGAAGTACAACACCTTGGGTCTCGTAGTTGCTCGACAAAACGAGAAAGTCTCCTGTTGCAAGTTCATCAATAAGATCTTTGCCTTCCAAAACTCCGGTGAATATGATGCTGCTTTGCTTGTGAAGCTTCTTTGAGTAATTCTTAATGTATTCAAAATCAATGCCATTACCGATGAAACAACATTTGAAGTCAATATTTCTGTCTTCAAGAATTTTCAGTGAATCAATAAGTCCGGTGATGTTTTTTGATTTGTTTTCAAAACATGAGATGTGAATTATCTTCGGCGTCTCATTGTGATGCGGAACAGGGTGAAACAGATTGATGTCAACTACATTGGGGACAATATGGTGATTGCTGTTCGTAATGCCGTGGCTAAGCATCGCCTTCGCAAGGATCTCTGTGACGGTTGTCAATGTTTCTGCATTTCTTGCAACAATTCTCGTCGCAGTTTTTCTCAGGAGGCCGCTGAAATCGTTTCCAGGCAGATAACGTGACCAATGTTCTGTTATTACGTAAGGTGTTCCATGAACGATTTTATGCCAAAGCGCAACCATGCCGCATCGTGTCAAAACATGGACGTGTATGATGTCAGGTTTGTTTAACAACCTGAGTGCTAATGTGTTGGCTCTGAAAAATCTTATCAGTGAAATGATTTTTGTCTTAGGTTTCTTGTAATAAACTCTGATAGTCTCGACGTTGTTTTCGTTTGTTTTTACAATATCGAACTTCCTCGCAAGCGTCTCGTTGGCATGAACGTAAACAACGCTGATGTCATTGTACAACGCGGCTGCCTCGGCATGACGCTGCACAAACAACCCGAACATCGGGTCGTATCGGTGCGGATACCACCGTGCAAGAAATATGATATGTTGTCTTCCTTTGGCCACGCGAAACGGCTTTATCTCATGTCGATTATCTCTGCGTCAGGATAATCTTGTTTGTTGAATGTGAAGAAGTTATCTGGCAAAACCTGATTCGTGACAAATTTTGTTATGTTGTAAACAAATTCGCTTCCGTTGTTGTCGAAGAGACGCACTTCCTTGAGTTCCATTGTTTTAGTGTCGGTGACGACCACAAGTTTGCTGAAATTCTCGTCTTTTTCTTTCGGCGAGACCTCAATCATCATCTTTGACGGGTCGCCGCTTGGCAGGAATTTCGCACTGATGTTATCATAATATGCGTTGATGATTGACAATGGGGAGCCGCCGTCTTCAGAATCGACAGAACTAACCATAACTTCCTGTGAATCTGGCATATAAGTCCATAGTGTCGTGCCGTCGCAGATCATTTCCTGACCAGCGATGTTCAACTTGTACGAATCGCCTTGCAGGTGGCCTGTTCCTGTCATCAGTTCGTCAATTCCTGCGGCGGTGTTTATCATCTGATAGTCAAAGGCTATTTCGATGTTGTCGTATGACTTGAGTTTGTCAACTGCCGCTTTGAAAACTTGTTCTGCGTCTTGGGCGAATGTGTTTGCCGTAAATGTTAAAATGCTGATTATAAGCAATAAGTATTTTTTCATAAGACACCGTTATTTTTAATGTTATCTTCTAAATCCAAATTTTTCAAAAATTGTTCGAGTGCAAATTCTGTCGCCACTTTGACTTCGCGCTGTTTGCTGCCGGCGAACGGACCGACGATGCCGGCTTTTTCAAGCTGGTCGATGATTCTTCCCGCTCTGTTGTATCCGAGCTTCAGCTTGCGTTGCAACATTGAGGTTGAGCCTTGCTGTGTCTGAACGATGATTCTTGCGGCATCTTCAAACAACGGGTCACGTTCATTAGGGTCAGACATCTCTTTCGACGCGCCGCTATCTTCCTGTTCATCAGGGCAGTCGGGGAGGAGGAACGCCTCGGGATACCCGCGCTGTTCACCGATGTAGTCGCATATCGCCTCGACCTCCGGCGTGTCGATGAACGGGCATTGCAGACGCACGAAATCGTTGCCCGTTGAGATGAGCATGTCGCCGCGTCCCACTAACTGGTCGGCGCCGTTGCTGTCGAGAATCGTCATTGAGTCGATGCGCGAGAACACGCGGAACGCTATACGTCCGGGGAAGTTCGCCTTGATCAAGCCGGTGATGACGTTGACGGAAGGACGTTGCGTGGCTATGATGATGTGGATGCCGATGGCACGGGCCAGCTGCGCAAGACGTGTTATCGGTGTCTCGACTTCCTTGCCGGCAGTGATGATAAGGTCGGCGAACTCATCGATGACAAGCACGATGTACGGCATGAAATGATGTCCGTCGTACGGGTTCAGCTTGCGGCTGATGAATTTCGCGTTGTATTCCTTGATGTTACGAACTCCCGCGTCCTTCAAAAGCTCGTAACGGTTGTCCATCTCAATGCACAGTGAGTTGAGCGTCCGCACCACATTCTTCACATTCGTGATGATGGATTCTTCTGCATCGGGCAGTTTCGCGAGGTAATGACGTTCAATCTGCTGGTAAAGACTCAACTCGACTTTCTTCGGGTCAACAAGTACGAACTTCAGTTCCGACGGATGTTTGCAGTAGAGTAGGGAGGCTATTATCGCGTTGATGCCCACCGACTTGCCTTGACCTGTCGCGCCAGCCATCAGGATGTGCGGCATCTTGGTGAGGTCGGCCACATAGCTCTCGTTGGTGATGGTCTTACCGATGCCGAAAGGCAATTCGTAGCTGCTCTTCTGGAACTTCTCCGAACTGATGATTGAGCGCATCGAGACAATCTGCGGTTTTTGGTTCGGGACCTCAATACCGACAGTGCCTTTGCCTGGAATCGGCGCGATGATACGGATGCCTATCGCCGACAAACACAGCGCGATGTCGTCCTGTAATCCCTTGATTTTCGAGATCCTTACACCAGCCGCCGGCACAATCTCGTACAACGTGACGGTAGGACCGATGGTCGCTTTGATCTTGTCAATCGCTATTGAATAATTTTTCAGCGTTTCGACAATGCGGTTCTTGTTGGCTTCCAGCTCGTCGCGGTCAACGACAGCAGTGCCGTCACCGTAGTCTTTCAGCAAGTCAAGCGTGGGGAGCTTGTAGGTCGAAAGCTCAAATTTCGGGTCGTACAAGGTGTCCATGCCGAAATGCTCGCCGTTTTCCTTTACTTGTTTTTCCTCTTGATTTTCAGTGACTTCCATCGAAATATCATCACCATTATCACCATCCGAAACATCTTCTGTTTTTACCTCTTTAATCTTTTCAACGGCCTTTTCTTCAGTTGTTTCTTCTTTCGTCTCTTCTTCGGTGGATAGCTCTATTTCATTGTCGTTTGTGTCTTCTTCTTGTAAATCTGTCTTTCTAATCACTTGAATTTCAACGTATTCCTCTTCTTCGTCATTCTCGTCTTCGTTATCGTTTAATTCAAATTCAACTTCTTGTGATTTTTCAACATTTTTATTATCATTGAACTTATCTGAAATTTCTCCATTAAGCTCATCTTCATAATCGTCATCATCTTCGTCTGCGGTTTCGTTTTTCCTTCTGAGGAAATCAAACTTGATGTTAAATGTGAAGATTATGTATGTCATCGCACTGAAAATCAATAACAAGACGACTCCGACTGTGCCGATATATGGGTAGAGGTAGTTGTCAAATAATGTCGAACCGAATCTTCCGATGAAGATGTTGTGATCCGGATTGTTTGTGTTGAGAATCAATGCCATGAACAGCGGAATCCAAATCAGGAACATCATTGCATACTTCCAAAGAGTCCAGCCTCTGATTTCTATCTTTTTGAAAATCAGTTTGATACTGAAGTAGAACCAAAGGAATATGAGGTATATTGTCCCGATGCCGAACATCTCTTCGCTCATGAATGTCCCGATTGTGGAAATAAACTCGCCGGTGCTTTGAGTGTCGTCAATGCCGAAATATTTCCTGAAATATGCAATCGTGAAGAACAATCCGACGATGACAAGGAATATGCCCGTGCAGATTCTGCCTCTGCCGTCGGATTCCTTCTTGCGTTTCGCGACTTTGTTTGAGTTTTTTTTCGTCTTCGGCGTGTCAGTTTTACCCTTGGAGATGCCTTTTTTTGTTGTTGCCTTCACTGGCAATTCTTGCGGCTCTGGTGTCGGCGTCCTTAATCTATTCTTGTTTTCTGCCATTATTCATTATTTTGGAAAATAAAAAAATCTGTTCCAACGAACTTTCCCTGAACGCGGATCGTTTGATAACCAGATACATATCGGTTTGCCGACGATGTGGTCAACAGGGACATAACCCCAGAATCGGGAGTCTTGCGAGTTGTGCCGGTTGTCGCCCATCATCCAGTAATAATCCATGCCGAAGGTGTATTCGTTGGCTTCTTTACCGTTGATAAATATTTTATCGTCTTTGACAATCAATGTGTTATGTTCGTATGCCGTGATGCAGCGCGAATACAACGCGATGTTTTCGGGTGTCAGCTTTACTGTAGCTCCTTTCTGTGGGATCACGATGGGGCCGAAGTTGTCAACATTCCATCTGAAATGTAGTGTGTCGTTCGGGAAAATCTCTTGCGAGACCTCGGTTCCGGCCGGCGCACATACCTTGGTCACCTCGGTCACAAACGGCTGTTTTGCAAATTCACCTGCCGTCTTCGCATTCATGTTAAGCACAAACTCATTCGGGACGGGTGTCCTGTAACCCTCCGTAATGTCGTATTTTTCAAGCACTTTCTGGCTTATTGCTGTCCCGTTGATCTTGACGAGGTAATTGTGCTGCATGTGATCGGGCTGATAACCGATCTCATCGTTGATATATACCACACCATCAATGATTTGCACTTTGTCGCCTGGCATTCCGATGAGACGTTTGACGTAATTCTCACGCTTGTCAACAGGACGTGTCACGATATTGCCGAATTGCGCTTTGTTGTTGTTGACATAGTTTCTTCCGTAGGCTCTAACGAGTTGATAATAAGTTACATTGCTCTGATAAGTCTCGCTCAAGGTGTCGCCTGCCGGGAAATTGAAGACGATGGGGTCGTTGCGTTTTATCTTTGAGAAGCCTGGCAGACGGTGATACCCGATCTGTGGGTGCTCGAAATATGACTTGGCTGTCTTTGACCAAGGTAAAGTGTTGTGTACGAACGGCATGGCAAGCGGAGTGTTCGGGATTCGCGGTCCGTATCCGATCTTGCTGACCATCAGGTGGTCGCCTGTCATGAGTGTGCCTTCCATACTCGACGACGGGATTTTATACGCTTCAAAGACGAAGGTCCTGACGATGAAAGCTGCGACGATGGCCCACAAAATTGCGTCAAGCCAGTCGCGCACCCATCCTTTCGCCGGTCGGGTTGTGGTCTTCGGGTCGAGGTATTTCAAATCTTTCCTGCTCAAGGCAGGGAAATAGATGTATGGGAAAAGTGCCGCAAGAATTATTTCTCCAAGCCCGTATCTGCCGTAACATTTCGCTAACTCAATGAACATCAGCATTATCATGAAGAAATTTAGATATGGGAAAACCAAGAGGAGATAGCACCACCATTTGTTCCAGCGAATTATTTTCGCCAAAATATGCAAGTTGTAATAAGGTATAAACGTCAGCGTGCGCTTGTATCCTGCTCTCTCAAAAAACGCGCCGCACGTCATTGTCATCACTGAAAAAATCAGCGGAAGAAGTATTATTGTCAGTAACATATCTATTATTTTTACTTTAATCTTAAATCTTTTAACTTTTAACTAACTCATCAGGTCTTCCATCGTGAAGACGCCTTTTTTGTCTTTCAAAAACTCTGCGGCGATGACGGCGCCTGTCGCAAAACCTTTGCGGCTGAATGCCTCGTGCCTCAAGCTGATTCTGTCGCATCCCGACTCTCCCGTTATCTCGTGTATTCCGAATATTTCGCCTTCGCGTATGGCATTGACTTTTAACGTCTTATCACCGCCAAAATCAAGTTCCCAGTCGTCATAGTCGCTGTTGTTGGCGATGATGTCGTCGGCGAGTTTCACGGCGGTGCCACTTGGCTTGTCAAGTTTGTGAATATGATGCGTCTCTGTTATTTCTAATTTATAATCAAACTGTTGCGCGAATCTCGCCATCTGCTTGTTGAGGCTGAACACGAAATTCATCCCGATGCTGAAATTCGGGGCGTAAAACAACGAATGTCCTTCGTCCGCGCATCTTTCCCTTACCTCGTCAAGCGAGTCGTACCAGCCGGTAGTCCCTACGACAACGGGAATATTCACATCGAAGCATTTGTTGATGTTCGCTATAACCGTCGCCGGTGTGCTGAACTCAATCACGACGTCGCATCTCGAGATGTCTTCCTTGTTTTTGTTCCATTCCTCCTCTGTATCAATACGATGCAATATCTCATGACCACGGGAGACAGCAACCTGCTCGACCTCGTGCCCCATCCTTCCATAACCTAAAACTACAATCTTCATCTTCAAAAAATTAATTTCACGCTGACTCCGGCTGTCCCGAGACCACTTCCATAGCCGCACGCACATTCGCTGAATGACGGCTCCCACTTCGGCTCAACTTTCATCGTCAGGTTATCGTCTATCTCATAATAAAAAAAGTATGCGTCAACGCTGGCGTCAATGATTTGCACCACATACCACGCCGCCATGATGATCCAACTCAATTCCATGTTCCTGCGGTAATAGTCGCGCAGGGTGATGAGGTTCTCGTCGGTGTATTTCCCGGCTTCCGTCTTGGCTTTCTCGCTGACGTCAGTCTTGATGCCTGCCTTGAAGTCGTATGCGTCGCGATAGAGCCTGTAATCGTTGCCGTTGGTTATGCCCAGATATCCCGTGGCGAAGAAGCCGGCATATACAATCGGCATCTTCCAGTATTTCCTGTTGTAAGCTTGCCCGGCGCCAGGAATCAAAGCGAGCCACGTCGCTTTCTTCGGGTTATGTTTCTTTCGACTCAGCAAGGTGTCGCTCCTGCTTTCTTTTTTCGGACTCAATTCCGGAATCTTTATCAATATTGATGTGTTATCATATTCTGAATTAACGGCCATATCCTGGGCTGTAAGACTTGACGTTAAAAGCAAAAATGAAAAAAACATCAATATGTATCTCATAATCAATTGTTTTTATTGATATAGTCAAGCAAGCGGTCAAACTCCTGGTCGTTCTTGAAGCTGATGGTCAGACTGCCTCTCCCTCGGCTGTTACGGCTGACTTTCACGTTCATGTTCAACGACTTGGAGATGTTTTCAGCTTTGATTCTGAAGTTTTCTGGCACGATGTCTTTTTGTCTTTTTATGCCTTTGACGGAAGTCTTGTTGTTTGCGTTTCTGACTAAACTCTCGACTTGGCGGACGTTGAGGCCTTCGTCGATTATCTTCTTGAGTATCAACAGCTGTTCTTTCTTGTCTTCAATGCTGATGATGGCTCTGGCGTGACCCATTGAGATGAATCCGTCGCGGAGTGCGAGCTGTATCTCTTCCGGCAGTTTGAGTAATCTGAGGAAGTTGGTGACTGTCGAGCGGTCTTTCCCGACTTTCTCGCTCAGTTGGTCTTGTGTGAGCTGGCATTCCTCGATGAGGCGTTGGTACGACAATGCCACTTCTATAGCGTTGAGGCTTTCGCGGTGGATGTTTTCGATGAGCGCCATCTCGAGCATCTGCTCGTCGTTGGCCACGCGGATGAACACGGGTATCCTCTTCATTCCGGCGAGTTTTGACGCGCGAAGACGCCGCTCTCCCGATATGAGTTGATATCTGTCATAGCCCATCTTCCTGACTGTAACCGGTTGAATCACACCATGCAGCTTTATCGACTCCGACAATTCCTGAAGTGCCGTCTCGTCGAAGTCGTTTCGCGGTTGGAACGGGTTTGTCTCTATTTTGTCGATGTCGATTTCCGCGATGGCGCCCGCCACGTAGTTCCCGGAGATGTCGGCCGACGTGATGTCGGTGTCGGGGCTTTGGAGTATCGCGTCGAGACCCCGCCCGAGGCCTCTTTTTTTGTTATTGCCTGTCGTCATTGTCGATGTTGTTACGTTTTAGGATTTCTCTTGCGAGGTTGAGGTGGTTTATGGCACCGGAACTCGCGACGTCGTGCATGATGATGGTTTTACCGTAGCTCGGCGCCTCGCTGAGTCGCGTGTTGATGCTTATTATCGTGTCGAAAACCATTGATTGGAAATGTGTCTTTACCTCGTCAACCACCTGTTTTGAAATTCTGGTCCTGCTGTCGAACATGGTGAGCAGGATGCCTTCGATGTCAAGGTCGCGGTTGAATCTTGATTGTACAATCTTTATGGTATTCAGCAACTTGCCGAGGCCTTCGAGTGCGAAGTACTGGCACTGCACAGGGATTATCACCGAGTCGGCGGCTGTCAGCGCGTTCACGGTGATCAGCCCGAGCGACGGTGAACAGTCGATTATTATGAACTCGTATTCGTCTTTCAGTGGTGTGAGGACTTTCCGCATCATCTGCTCTCTTTGCGGAAGGTTGATGATCTCGATCTCCGCTCCGACGAGGTCGATATGTGCCGGCAGCAGTGAGAGATTCGGGGTCTCGGTCTCCTTTATTGCGGTGTGCGGGTCAATGTTGTCGATTATGCATTCGTAAATGCTGTTCTCTATAGTGTTCGGGTCGAAGCCGACGCCAGAGGTTGAGTTCGCCTGCGGGTCGGCGTCAATAAGTAACGTCTTGTGTTCCAATACGGCAAGGCTTGCCGCCAGATTGATGGAGGTGGTTGTCTTGCCTACTCCGCCTTTCTGATTTGCTATGGCGATAATCTTTCCCATTTACTTATTTTTAATTTGAAATAAAACGTACAAAGATAGGTAAAATTTCGTCTTGTCACTATTGTTTTTTGTCGAAAGTTATCGACTTTTTTGCTATTCGTCAAAATGCCTTCGTGATGTGCACAAAAAAAAGATTTCCGAGGCTATAAAAACCCCGAAAATCCTTCATTATGTGTTAGTTATGTGTCTGTTTCTTATTTGTTCTCCAAGTTGTCGAACCAATCTTCAACGTCGTCTTTCACTTCGTTGTGACCCTCGTATTCCTTCGGCTCGTCGAAATAATCTTCCGGATATTCGCCGGTCTCAATGTAATTCAGTGTCTCTTTCAGCGCGTTGGCGAACTTCTCGAAGTCTTCCTTGTAAAGGAAAATCTTGTGTTTCTCATACGAGAAATGGTTCTGATCTTCGTTGAAGCGACGCTTGCTCTCTGTTATCGTGACATATTTCTCATCATTTCTTGTGGCTTTGACGTCAAAAAAATATGTGCGTTTACCTGCACGTACCGGTCTCGAAAACAATTCCTCGCGATTGTTCATCTTTTCATTTTCTTCCATACTTTCCAAATTTGATGTAATCGGCTGCAAAAGTATAAAAATTTTGAATATGCCCCGAAAAAATAATTTATTTTTTAAATCGTAAAAAAACGTGCCTACGCTTGAACAAACCGACTGTTGTGTTGTTCTATGTTCGGTTTTAGTTATACATTTCAATTTTCTCAGATGAAGAAGCACCTTTCGTTCCCAGCGTGGGTGCTTCTTTCTTTGTAATCACTTCAGAATGAGATATTTCTGTCGGGGTACCTTAATTTCGTGACAATGCGTTTGGTGTATTCAGGGAAGTCGCTTTTCATAATCCAGTCGTAATACTGCGGCTCTTTCCTGAAGACGTCCTCGACGCGTTCGTCTTTGTGCTTGCCGAATTTGAATACCGGCTTCCCTTCGTCATCATAGACAATCTGTCCCATCAGGTCAACATTCTGATGATGCGATGAGAAACGTGCGAGTTCTGACATGTCATTTATGATAGGTTTTGTCGTAACGCCTTTATTGTCAGTGTATTCTGTGTCTTTGTATCTGTCGAGCATGGCCATGAGAACCTCGTATGTGGCCATGGTGTCGGCGTTGGCCGAATGGGCGTTGTCGAAGTCTTTGTGCATGAAGAACCTGTATGCGCCGCGCAGTGTCCTCGGCTCCATCTTCATGAAGATGTTCATCACGTCGATGAGCTGGCGTTCCTTCAGGTCGAAGTTCACGCCGGCGCGGATGAACTCCTCCACCAACATCGGAAGGTCGAATTTCAAGATGTTGTATCCGGCGAGGTCGCAGTTGCCGAAAAACCTCGAAATCTCTGGCGCGAGCTGCCTGAACGTCTTCTCCTTCGCCACATCCTCATTAGTTATCCCATGCACCGCCGTCGTCTCCGGCGGGATCGGACACTCCGGGTTGATGCGCCACGTGCGCTGCTCCTCCTCCCCGTTTACGTTGACTCTCAATACACTTACTTCTACAATTCTGTCATGAACCGGATTCAGCCCGGTCGTCTCCAAATCAAAAAATGCGATTGGTCGCTTCAAATTTAACTTCATCTCAAATGTTTTGTTTCACATCGTAAAAGTACGCCTTTTTTCAAAATGTTACACGAATTGTAATTTTTTTTCAAATTTTTTTGAATTGGATTTATAACTTATTGATTCTGAAATGTCAATAAGTCATAGCAAGTCGCAGTCCGCAGTTGGAGACTCCGATCACGTTAGAGATATAGTTTCTTCTGCTTACCCTACAGAAATTTTGGTTGTAAGTCCAGCTGCCGCCGCGCATTATGTGGTGTGTCCCATCGTCGGGTCCGATAGGGTCGGTTTGTTCTGTAGGTTTATAATAGCCTAACCAGTCGTAGCACCATTCCCACAGGTTACCGCTCATGTCGTAAATGCCGAGTTCGTTAGGTTTTTTTGTTCCAACAGGATGTGTGCTTCCGCCAGAGTTTGAGCCGTACCACGCCACATCTTCCAAATTGTCACCGCCGGAATATTTGTATTTTCTGCTTCTATTTCCGCCACGTGCTGCAAATTCCCATTCGGCTTCGGTAGGCATGCGAATTTCGAATTGATTATCCAGAATCTCGTTGAGAGTACTTATAAATTTTTGGCACATATCCCATTTTACACAGTCAACAGGCAGTCTCATGTCGCCGTGAATCATCGCCGGATTCGTGTCCATCACGGCTTTCCACAATTCCTGCGTCACTTCCATCTGACATATATAGTAAGGTGACAAATTGACAACATGAACTGGATATTCATTCTCATCAGGATCCTCTTGCCCTTGTTCTTCAGTGGCTCCCATTTCAAAAGTGCCTCCTTCAACCAAAATCATTGTAAAATCTATGTTATTTACAGAAAAAACGACAGTAGAATCCGTGTATCGTACATCATAAACATGCTTTACAATAATTTCTTTTTTACATGAAAAGAATGAAAACGACATTATGACTGAAAAAAATAATATCCAAAGACGGACGAAACTATTCCGCATGACGAGGTTGCTTATAAAAGGTTGAAATAATATGATATTGCATTGAAAACAACAAAAGTCCTAATGTATTTATAAGAATATGAGGCGCATACAACAAAATGGCAAGCAGTGCATGACAGCGATATATGTTCTGCATATTTCCCAAAGAAGGGAACATCATATTAATCAAAGAACTTAAACGTTGTCTTTTCTTGCTGATAAAAATAAATTCCCAGTAATAACGTGCCAGCCTAAAGCCATGCCCAAGTCGTTCGGGGTTAGCAGCCATGAAGTTGATATAGTTGAGGAAATGTTTTCCGTTCTTATCAGGCAGCAATTGTGTTATATCGACGCGGGTGGCGGCTTCTGAAGAGTGTATTCTGGCACATACGGCAGCGATAATACGTTCAAAATTATATTGTTTCGCTCTGTTTATCAAAGTGGAAATGTCCTCATCATCGTAACGCTCCATCAATAGAATCAAATCACGGTACCATTTTTCGCCTTCAAGAAAATGAAAAGCCAAATGTGATGACAAATACAACCATCTGTCAACATCATCAAGTTCGGAAACCACTTCATTTACAACTTTTAGTCGAGAAATTGAATCTAAGTTAAAACCATTTATCGTGGCGGAAAAGAACTTTTTCGTGACGAGTGCGATGTGGACGTCAACATCAGGTATTCGTTCCGAAGGAGAAATCATAGAGACTTTCCTCTTCGTTTTCATTGCTGCTTCATCGAGAGCGAAAGAGAACTCCGGGTGATAGCCGTCAGCCTGCAACAACTCAATAAATTCCATTGCACGTTCAGCAGGAATGACGAGCAAATCTATGTCCTTCAACTCACGGTCCAATGTGTCGGAATACACGGAACGTATGAGATCTATTCCTTTCAAAGGGACTATTCTGAAACGACCTTTTGACTTGGCACATATTTTATCGAAACAATTTATGTAAACAAGTGCATTCGCCTGCCGATTAAGGTCAACTGTTTTGACGTTGTATGTAGTTTCCATTTTCTATTTGAAATATATTGTATTCATTGTTTGTAACCATAATCAGGTCGTGGCTGACACAGATAAGCAGATGCTGTTTTGCCAGTTCGCAAATTGCATTTCTGATCATTTTTGATGTGGTGTAATCGATGTTGCTTGTTGGCTCGTCGAGGATGATAACCGACGGTTTGCCGACCAGGGCGCGTATCAATGCCAAACGCTGCTTCTCTCCCGACGAGAGGTTACGCCCCTTGGCACCGATGCGCAACGACAATCCGCCAGAATCGTCAATCAGATAGTCCAGCGAAAACTCATGAAGATATTTCTTGATGATTTCCTCGCTTATGTCACGTCCCAAAGATATATTGTCGAACAACGAACCTTGAAACACAAAAGGTTCCTGCTCAACGATGGCAATCTGTGTGTAAAGTGATGTCTTATTGTAATCTTTGATGTCTTTCCCGTTATAGCAAACAGAGCCTTCTTTAGGTTCAAGCAGACCTAATACCAAGTTTAAAGTCGTGCTTTTCCCTGTGCCATTCGGACCGGTTATCACATTGAGTTGACCTTTGGAAAGTTTCAAGTCGGCATGGTTGAGGATGATGTCATGCTGTGATTTTTCCGCTTTTTTTTCATGCGAATCATACCAATAGGAAAGATTTTTAAGTTCAATATTTTCAATTTGTTCATTCCACGTAAGAAGCCCGTCATTTGAAGGTGCATTCATCTGTAGGGCTGTTTGCAGACGTGAGATTGAGCTTTCCGTGTTGGCAAGTTGTTGGTATCCGCCGACAAGTTTTAAAATCTCACCCCTGATAATAAGAATCACGGCGGGGAATGATATTACAATTCCTATGTTGATGCTGCCGCTGTTGTCTGACAAAAAAATCAGAAAAACAATGATGGCGATATAGGTTAACAGTTCCACCAAAATTGACTGTACCGTGCCATAAAGTTTGTGTTTTCGGCTCACGTCGGAAATGGTGTCAAACGTTGAAGTCATTTTGTTTTTAAAGAAATCTTCAGCACCGTAAACGTGGAAAATCCTGTGCCCCGAAAGCCATTCGTTGAAATATTGTAGCAAAGAACTTGTTGCGTCGTTTTGTTTTCGGTGAAACTGTTTCAGTTTGCCGCGCAACAAAAAGCTCACGCCGATAATTACAGCCATCATCACTGTCACCAGAGCGACCATTCGCGGCGATATCACTATCAGTAAAATAACGGCGGAAATGATGGCTATAGGAGCACGCAAAAAAGAGCTGTAAATCATGGGAATAAGTCCGCTCGTCATTGAAGTTTCGCGTGTCATTCCGAATGCTGAACTGTTGTCGAAGTTGCCGGTGATGGTTTCTGTCGAGAACGCAAGCATTTTTGATAAATATCGCATACGGATATTATATTCCACGTTGATAATGGCGAATGTGGTGATGACGCTAACTCCTTTTTGGAGAAAGAGATATATGGTCAGGAGTGCGATAATGAAAATAAAGTTTTCTTTTGTGACGACATTCAGGATGTCGTTTTGGGCTTCACTTACGGCATCTTGCAAATAATAAATCGCCACTGAAGGTGTGATTGCCAAAACGATTTCCAACACCATCAGTATTAGCAATATAAAATGGTGGCGTTTTGCCATCTGCCAGGCAAATTTCAGGATGTCCCATTCGCGGCGCAGACTCTCGCGTGACAATCTGTCAGAATTGGAAGAATGACTCGATGATCTGTTTTTTTTCATTATGATTCATTTTTGAGAACGCTGACCTGTGCAGGGTTATTGACGCAGGTCTGTATCTGTCTAACAGACAGTCTTTGCACAGTGGCAGTTCGTTATCTTTGTGACGCCAATGCAGCATTCGGAATCTGCGTGCTGCGCTGTTATTCAAGATTTCGGTGTAGGTGTTGTTGAGCAGCGATCCGACGACGCACTCTCCCGTATAGTCAAAACTGCACATTGATGTATCGCCATTCCACAACACGTTGAGACCTTCGAAAGCGTAGATACACCGTTTGTGTCCTTGTCCGAGATGCCCGGCCAAATCGCCCGTAAACGGCAGACGAGGCCACGGAAATTTGCTTCCCAAGAGAATCCCATTAAGCTGCGAATATCGCGCATAAAGCATCTCGCAACTTTTTAATACATTGTCGGCGTGATCAGCTAAGTCGCTGTCCATCACTATCGTTATGTTGAAAAACATATTGTGGCGGGCAAATATCTCGTTTGCGACATCGAGCTTGTCCAACGTCTCGTTAAAATGCGCCCCGACTCTTATTTTTTCATAATATTCCTGACTGAGCAAGTCGGCTGAGAAATTGACAGAGATACGTCGTGCATTCAGTATCGAATCCAATTTCAATTCATCAACGATAGTGCAGTTGCTATAAAGGTTAACGGCGATGTGTCGGTGTGACAATTCATCGACGAAACTTGGGAGGTTCGGGTTCATGAACGGCTCACCATGCAGATGCAGATATGCGAGTTTGAAAGGAACATCGAGATGTTCCAGCACGCGATGAAAGGTATCGACACTCATGATTCCGAGCGGTCGCATTGAGCCTGACACGGTGCCGTGGGGACAACACGAGCAGCGGAGATTGCAGACGCTGGCGGTTTCAATATTAATATAGTCGGGCGTATTCGGTTCGAAGCCTGGATGTAAATATTTCCTGTTCAACGAAAGATGCCAGCTTTGAATCTTGGTTTTCAGTTCCCGCATGGCACGCCTCCGTTTCTTCTTGGTTGTTTATATGACAGGCATGCGCCTTGGCATAACCGCCGATGATAAAGGAAACAGCTGTCGCAATGTTCCAATAAAGTTTGTGATTGCAATGCTCCGATGGCCTTGCTGAAAATGTCGCGCAAAGTGTCCCAACCGAGTTCGTCTGAAAAAGGGACACTGGGCTCATCAACGCCCAAACACGGAGAGAAACGCAAATCGGTTGACAGCGAGAGATTGTGCATTCCATCGTCTTCGTTGACATTACAGAAAGAGGCATTATGATTGTGACGAAGAATGTCAAGAGCCATGTCCTCAGGGAACAAGCACAGCGGCAATGGTTTCGCGATGGAGACACGTATGTTGTTTTCTCTGCCTTGTTCTAAGATTCGCCTCAGACGAGGAATCATCGCACGTATCAAATCAAAATGGACAAAGCTGTTGATGCCTTTGTGACTTGGGATGGTAAACGCCACGTTGAGGGCGTTTATGTCAGCGTCTTTTGCTATCTTGAACCATTCATCATAGTGATTTTCTGAGTCGTCAGCAAAGATGTTTCCACGCAAGATGATGTCTGTTCCATTCTCGCGGCACAAACGCAGATTGTTTCGGAATGTTGACATCAGACGTTCGTCATTAAATAATTCGTTGGTGATATGCACGTGCAGTTGCTCGATGGAATTGCTTTTCCCATTCAACATCATATCAGGCATTCGCACGCTTAGGTTGGTTGCGAAATACATCTTGATGCCGAGTCGTTCAGTTTCCTGAATCAGCCAGTCAATGTTCTCATACATCAGAGGTTCTCCGCCGCATGGTAGCAGTGACTGAACTTTGTTGCGTTGCGCCCACGACAAGACCCGCATCATGTCGGTTTTCGATATTGATGATTTCTGCAATTCCATGGAAAAACAATAAGGGCAATGCATGTTGCATTTGCCTGTGACGAACACCATCAGTTGGCGACGTCTGTCTTGTTTTTGTTGGTTCGCGACGCCTTTCAACTCAGTTCTGAGACCTGGGAAATTATACCATAGTAAGTCTTTTGTGCGTTGTGCTGTGTTTCCATCCAAAGATGCAATGTCTTTGTACATTTCTTTGATGAAAACGGAATATGATTCCGCAAGATTAGAAAAAACGGCGTATTTTCCCGGCGATTCAAATTTGGTCATTGCATCGTTATAACCATCGCGTAAGACAGGCATCCATTGTCGCGCGGCATTCGCCATTTCCATTGCTGATTCATCATCGGTATGAAAAGCTGAAAAAAACAGGTCGGAATGCACCGGGAAAGACATGACAACTTCATCAATTGCAACACGTCGGAAAGTGACATCACGACTTTCCAGCATAGTCTTCAGTTCATCTCTGGTCATTGTTAGCAAAAAATAAAGTATTTAATTTATTGCGATTGCTGTATGTTAGACAATAACAAGGAACAGAATCACATATTGAAGAAATCGTATTAAAAAAATGACGTCCGTCAGCATTTGTGTTGACCTTATTTGTCAGGCCAAGCATTTTTTCGAACATTATCTCACTCGGCATCGGTTTAATACATGATTCTGACTTGGCGTTTTCAGCGTTCTGCAAAAAATAAATTGATGCCAAAGGTGCATTCAGATGTGGATGTGCCGATTCTGCAACCACATCAATCATCTTTTTGTGTGAATAAATTCCGTTGGAATAATATTTCATCGGGAACAGCAATGAACCAGCCATCGCTTGCCCTTCATTCGTGTAAACAAGCACAAGATCATCTCCGACGTAAGAGGCTCCTTGTTTCATGAGTTCCATGCACAAAGGCGTTTTTCCCACGCCGCTGTTTCCTGTAAACAGCAAGGCTTTTCCTTCAATGGCTACGCTGGACGCAAATAGCAGATAACATCCATATTGACTGCCGACGACGTGTATCAGCAGTGGTATCAGGTTGAATTTCTCGTCGCATCTGTCAAAAAAGACATACGTAACGTGTTCTTTCGCAATATGTTTTATTCGCCATTCTGCATTTTCAGGCACGAGATATTCTACTTGTCGAAGCAAGTCCTTATAGCATCTCACATCACCCGCCCCTGAATAATGTGGCACCTCTTTTTTTCGAATGAAGAAGAGACGGCGATGGTGCTTGGGGCGATCCCCGCCGACGCATGACAGCACCCAATCTAATGTTGCCTCGTGAGAGATTTCGAATTGATCATATTTACATACTACAACACGGTGAACTGTCGTCGCATCGCGATTCACCTCATGGTAACGGAACAACCGCTTCAAATCCTGTAAACCAGCGCAATCTTCGTCATTGAAACCACAAATTTCAATAAAGAGGTTCGCGACCTGCATGACAAATGACGTTGACGAATACATGCTATCGACCTGTTTTAAGTAATGAAGCGTTTAGCGATGAACGGTTGCCAAAATTAAATATGAAAAAGGGTACCAACTCACTTATGCTGTACATGGTGGCAAGCCACTCATGCCTGTCATACTGCATCATCATTCCATTTGATGCATAAATAAGCTGCTGCAAAAGCTCTATTGAAGGAAGAGGCTCCACCGTTGACATTGGCATGCCACTCTGTCGCACCAGATACACAGATTCAAGCGGAGCGGAAAGGCAATAGTTGGCATGCATTTCTTCAGGGACATCGACATCTCTTTTTTCTTTTGCGTTGTCAACATATAACTTCGCCTGAAATAAAAGAGAGCCAACCATAGGTACGCCATCCTTTACATATAAAAGTACTAAATCATCACCCATGAAAGCTAAATTTTTCTTTGCCAAGTCGGTGCACAACGTTGACTTGCCGCTTCCGCTTTTGCCAAGGAATAGAAAAGCCCTGTTGTCGGAGCAGACTGCCGCGCCATGAACAATAAACCGTCCGAAAATGGTACTTATCACATGTATCAGCAGCGGCATCGCAGTCATCGGATTGGCAATCTCATTTTTTTCAGGCTGATTGTTTCTTTTAGGGCGTTTGTGCAGGACATAATTTATCAGATGTTCGGCAGGACGACAGCAAATCCACGACTTATCCTGCATAAGTCCATAATAATATTCTCCACGTTCCCGTGACATATAGCAGGATGCAAAACCAAATGTGTCGAAATTGTTACAGACACTTATACGTTGCCGGTCGACACAATCTCCTGCTTTTGCATTGACATGGCTTTTTGACTGCCATTGTATCTCTGCATCTTTTGACATACGAAAAGAAGCCTGTCTTTTCAAAACCACAGTACAATCCGTCTCCTGACATGCATCAACGCGATGATATTTGAAAAAACTGCCAAGTTCAATTATATCACTCTCTAATTCACTTTCAAAACATGTCGTTATTGATGCAAACTGAACTCGTATTGAATATTTTGCCATTACAACAGACTAATGGTAGTAATAGAGTGTGGTGTAGTATAACTTGTAATACAGTGTGGTATAGTAGAGTTTGTAATACAATGTGGTGTAATACAATTTGTGGCTGTACTTGCCGCTGCCCTGAACGAGGTTCATCGAGCCGTGCTTGACAGTCTTTGGCTGCTCATAGCACCTTTTTTGTCTTTCTGATTGCATAAAAAATAATTTAGGTTATTAGTAAATAATTAAGCCAATATTTTCATTTCCTTCCATTCTGTCAGTTGCGTGTCGACGTCTTTGTGAACCGTCTCGGCGTCTGTGATGTCATATTCGTCCAATATCTGCGCTACAATTTCATCAACGGATTTGTTTTCGCTTACCGCGATCCAGATGGTGCTCGCAACTTCGTTGAATGTGTAATAGTCACCAGTATTCACGTCAACCGCGACAATACGGTTGTTAAGTGATTTCCACGAAATATTTTCCAATATACTCATATTTTTATAATTTTATGTTTTTGCAATTGATGAGATTTTTGGCGAGGCAGCTGGCGTTGCATGACAGAGAGTTATGCAGGTTGCATGTGGCGCATTCAATTCGGCGTCCGAGCATTCGATAAGGTGCGAAACGTTGTTCGAACCAAATACATGCCTCGTTGTAATTTTCAAATTGAGAATAATGTTTCTTGCCTAACGTCGCCAATGGTAAGCAATAAATCACTTCTCCATCTGGTGTGATGTCAAGCCGACTCTGACAGCCTGATTGCAGTTTTGAGCCACAGCGCCACAAAATGCCCAGCTGTTCGTCGGTGAACGCACACGTCGGTATGCCGCATTCGTAGTCCAGATGTACATCTGCTTTTGCCGCCTCCTGTGCCAGACGCACTACCTTCGCTGCAACGATGGAGTATTGTTTGTCGTCAAGCGATACATTTGTCTGATTGTAAGTCGGAAGCAGAAAGCCGACTTTTATGTTATTGTTCAGATGGAAACGTTTTGTGTATTCCAAAGCCCACATGTTGTCATCTTCATCGGGCATGACATTGAATGTTAGGCAAGCTCTTGATTTCAATATGTCGAGTGCTTGTGTGATGTTCTTGCGTTGCTCGTCATCCCAGTGTGCGGGGTCATTCACGTTCACGACCCAGTTCACGGGGAGGTCGGCGATTTTTCCCGCGATTTCGCACGCACTGCGTGTGGCGAGATTTGAGAATATTGTGATGTTCATATCCTCTTCCAGCAGACGTGCAATCATCCATTCCATATCAGGATTCAAAGTGGGTTCACCTCCCATCAGGTGGAAAATGCGGTCGGATGGTCCTTTTTTCACCCATTCGACGATGCCGTCGAAACATTCACGAGTCATTGTCTGACGAGGATTTTTGGGATACATTATGTCTTTCCCGAAACAATAACTGCATCGGTAATTGCAATAATTTGTCAACATTAAATTCGGCATATTCTTTCTCCTTTATTCTATTGATTTAAAACTACGGCAACCACCCTGGCACAAACCGTGCAACATAAATTCACAATTCTTGCATTCCGGGCGCACACCATATTCGTCGCCTATTTCTTTAGCCACTTGTTCTTGTAATAATCTTGTGAGATCGCGTTCGCTGTCAGCATCCAGCGCGTTGACATATCCTAATTGGAACAACGGGAAGCAGTTCCATGTCTGCAATCCCGGGCCAATGTCGATGGCTGAGCCGCAAACGAACTCCATGTGCGAGCCTTGTCGCAACAGATGACCGCGCTGCTCGTCGTTAAACATGCAAGCTTGGAATCCGCAGTCCATGTTCATTGTTATCTGACGCGCTGCCGCCTGATCAACACATTTTATGAAATATTCACCAGCTTTCTTGTATTCGTCAGGTTCGATATATTTGTTTCCGCCTTGATATATCGGCAATGCTATTCCTGTGCGGATAGTGCGGCTCAACTGATATTTGTCTATCATATCGAAAAGGAAAGTCGGGTCGGCGTTGAGGTCAAAAATGGTGAACGACAAAGCACTGATTTCATGGAATTTTTCAAAGAACACCTCAAGATTGTGATACTGATCGTCTCTGTAAGTGTCTCTTTCTCCGACATTTACCACAAAATTCATGTAATCGAAAGATGCTGGTATGTTCTCAATATCCTTGGGTATAGGATTTGTGGCACTTGTGAAAATCTTACATATTATGTGACGTTCATGTAGAAGGTTAACTACCTCGCCAAGATGCGGATACAAGAACGGCTCACCTCCAAGCAGGCCAAGTGCCTGAAAATCATTATGGTAATGGTCTAACAATCTGGTGATGTCTTCCACTGTTAATATCTCATCACTGACCTTTCTCTGCGCCAAAACTTTTCTCGCGAAGCAGAACGGACAACCACGATTGCAACGATGTGTTAAGTACAAATTTGCCATGACTACACTCTTTATTAATTTTGTTGTTTTTTATAGGATTCCTGTAAAAGACCTTGCTTGACAGAAATCCAATAGCAATATTTTTCGTTCTCGCCTATTTTATACATTGATTTCGGACGATCAGCTGGTGTGATAAACAAATCCCTGTCGTCACGTGTCACCCACGCATGACCACGCTTGCGAATATCACTGCCGCGCATAAACTGCAAGATATTGATTTTGAAATCACCTTTTAAATGCAACAACTTACAAAATGCGTACACGAATTCAGATATAACCCGGCATTGTCCCCAATGCTCATTTTTATTTTTTTTCATGAATTCAAACAAACCAATCAAAATGAACTGACACAAATCAATATGTAATTGCAACCGCAAAGATAATATCTTTTTTTTTCGGTTCATTAATAAATTCAAAAAAAAATCAATATGTAAATATTTGTGAATCATAATGTTTTAGTGATTGTATAAAAATATTACATATTTCCACTGCGCCGAAAATGGGAATTTGATGACATATTACACGTGTTCTTATAATTTTCTGTCAATTTTTTCTATGCCCAAATTGATGACGGACAGTGTTACTAAAAAAATTTTGTTTTATTTTTTTTCAAGGCTTGAAATCACTATTTTTGTGCCATTAAATTTTATCACGATGAGAAACTTATTTTTAACCCTTGCTGCCATTCTGCTTTCAATGTCAGCTTCTTCACAGCCCCTCTGGATGCGTTACAACAAAATTTCACCTGATGGCGAAAAAATAGCCTTTTCTTACAAAGGTGATGTCTATGTTGTTGATTCTAAAGGCGGTACAGCTCGACAGCTGACCACAAACTCTTCATACGACTACTGTCCTGTCTGGTCGCACGACGGCAAGACGATAGCTTTCGCCACCGACCGCAACGGCAATTTCGACATCTATACTGTTTCGGTGAACGGCGGCGTGGCCAAGCGTGTCACGACAAACTCGGCGTCGGAGACACCGCTCGCGTTCTCGCCTGACGACACCGAAATATTTTATTCGGCTTACATCCAGAAAGACGCCGCCGACGCGCAGTTCGCCTCCGGCTGGCTCACCGAATTATATAAGGTGTCGGTCGATGGCGGCCGCCCGCAGCAGGTGACAGCCGCCACCGTCTGCTCGGTGTCGTTCGACAAGGACGGCGAATCTTTCCTTTATTACGACAGGAAGGGCAGCGAGAACGTCTGGCGCAAACATCAGATCTCGTCGGTGGCCCGCGACATCGTCTATTACAACGCCAAAGAAAAGACACATAAGATATTGACTTCCAACGTCGGCGAAGACCGCGACCCTGTTTTTACGCCCGACCATAAAAATATCGTTTTCCTCAGCGAACGCGACGGAAGAAGCCAAAACGTCTATACGATGCCGTTCCCGCGTGCAAAAGTAACCGGTGAAGCTGACATCAACGGGAAAGGAAAGACAATCCCGCTCCCGATGATTGCGCAAGTGACTGATTTCCAGACTTATCCGGTGAGATTCCTGAGCGTGGCCGACAACGGGATGCTCTGCTATGGCTATCAAGGCGAAATTTATACGCAAATGATTGGCGAAGAACCGCAAAAGGTTGTGATTGAGATAGTTAACGACCAGGAAAATGTTGTTGAACGCGGTAAATTCGGCGGTGCTTCTGAACTCACAATCACTCCTGACGGCGACCTGATTGCCTTCGTCTCACGCGGCGAGATTTTTGTCACGACAGACGAATATCAGACCACGAAACAAATCACGCATACCGCCGAGGCTGAAGGTCAGCCGTGCTTCTCGCCCGATGGCAAGTCGTTGATTTACACCTCTGAACGTGACGGATACTACAATCTTTACATTGCGAAAATGCCCCGCAAGGAAGACCTTAACTTTGCATACGCGACCCTTATCGAAGAGGAACCGCTCTTCGGTGACGACGGAATCGAGCGCACCGTCCCGCAGTTCTCACCCGACGGGAAGGAGGTGGCATTCCTCGAAAACCGTAACATCTTGAAAGTCGTAAATCTTGAAACAAAGAAAGTGCGTCAGATCACCGACGGCACGCAGCATTACGGAAATTCCGACTATGAGATTGATTATCAATGGTCTCCCGACGGAAAATGGTTCGCCATGACACTCATAACAAACATGCGCGACCCGTATTCCGATGTCGGTATCGTCTCCGCTGACGGTGACATGAAAATTCATAACATCACCAACGACGGCTACATCACCGGCGGCCCGCACTGGGCTTTGGACGGCAACGCAATCACTTTCTATTCAAACCGTTACGGGATGCGCTCGCACGCTTCGTGGGGAAGCCAAAACGATGCCTTCATCTGCTTCATGAATCAGGATGCTTACGATAAGTTCCGCCTTTCAAAAGAAGATTACGAACTTATGAAAGAAGAAGAGAAGGCTTTGAACAACGACAATAAAGATGAGAAAAAAGAAGGGAAGAAAGATAAGAAAGACAAGAAGGAGGAAGTGAAACCGATTGAGATTGAGTTGGATAGGCTCGATGAACGCATCATCCGTCTCACTCCGATGTCGTCGCGTCTCTCGGGTGCAGTCCTCTCAAAAGACGGCGACAAACTCTATTTCATGAGTGCCTTCGAGAAAGGCTACGACCTTTGGGAACTCGATGTCCGTGAGAAGTCAACGAAGATTCTGAAGAAACTCGGTGGCGGCGGTGCCGAACTCGTCTTGAACAAGAAAGGCGACAACATTTATGTGTTGAGCGGCGGGAACCTCCAGAAAATCGAGGCGAAAGGAGGGAAGGCCACACCTATTAAATATGATGCCACGATGGAACTCGACCGCGCCGCCGAACGCGAATATATGTACAACCATGTCTTCCTTCAGGAAAGCAAACGCCTCTTCTGCCGCGACCACAACGGCGCTGATTTCAAGCGGATTAAGGATGATTTCTATCCGTTCCTCGAACATATTAATAACAATTACGACTTCGCTGAATTGTTGAGCGAGGTTCTCGGTGAACTCAATGTCTCTCACTCCGGCTCGGGCTATCGTCCTGATAATGACGGCGATGCCACAGCTCAGCTCGGTCTTCTCTTTGACTGGAACTATGAAAAAGACGGGCTTCTTATCGAAGAGGTCCTTGAATACGGCCCGTTCGACAAGAAAGTCTCAAAGGTGAAAACCGGCGACATAATCGAAAAAATTGACGGCGTTGAAATAACGAAAGACATGGATTATTTCCCGCTTCTGAACAAGAAATCTGGCAAGAAGGTCCTCGTCTCGGTTTACAGCCCGAAGTCGAAAGAGCGTTGGGAGGAAGTCGTGAAGCCGATTTCGAGAGGAACTCAAAATGACTTGTTGTACAAACGTTGGATAAAACGTAATGCGCAAGTCGTTGACAGTCTGTCAGATGGCAGTCTCGGCTACGTCCACATCAAGAGCATGGGTGATGCGAGCTATCGTGATGTCTATGCCGACATCCTCGGAAAATATAACAGACGCGAAGGCATCGTCATCGACACGCGTTTCAATGGTGGCGGCCGTCTGCACGAGGACATCGAGATTCTTTTCTCGGGTGAGAAATATCTCGAACAAGTCATCCGTGACTCTGTTGCCTGCGTGATGCCGTCACGACGTTACAACAAACCTTCGGTCATGATTATCGGCGAGGCGAACTACAGCAACGCGCACGGGACGCCGTGGGTTTACAAGCACAAAGGCATGGGCAAACTTGTGGGAATGCCAGTCCCCGGAACGATGAGCAGCGTGACGTGGGAGACACTGCAAGACAACTCGCTTTACTTTGGACTTCCTGTCATCGGTTATCGCACACAAGAGGGCAACTATTTGGAAAACAGTCAGTTGGAACCTGATGTAAAGGTGAAGAATACACCCGAGAAACTCGCACAAGGCATCGACGAACAGCTCGAAGCCGCGGTGAGAGAACTGCTCAAGGACGTTGATGAGTTTGAGTATTGGGGGAAATAGGCTATTCCACAATAATCTCATCCATGAAAATCCATGAGTCGTTGCCTGCGCCGGGCGTTCCGGCGGGAAGCACTCCCGGATTTTCTATTACAACCCGCAAATACTTGGTTTTCACTCCTTTGAGGTCTAATGTCTTGGTAAAGATGTTATTGCCCGACATCGGTACTTCGTCGTCGAATGTGAACGTCTTTACCCACGTGTCGGGCATGTCGGGCGTGGCATCGACAGGGAAGGCATAGACCCTCACTTTCGTCGGCATCATAATCCAGTCGAATGGATTGGTCATGAAATTGATTGTCAGTGAGTTGATGACTTCCGCTTTGCCGAAGTCAAGTTCGAGGTCGGCGTTGCAGCCGTAGAATCCCTGCCAATTGCCGTCCTTGTAGTTGTTGCTTCCTGTCACTCCGTTGAGAAGCGCGTCGTCACCGCCGCCGGAATATTCCGGACGATAGTTTCCCGCCGGACTGTTCAAACTCTTCAGATGTCCAATCCCTTTGTGATACAGGATGTTACGCTCGGAAACGACACTGTCGCCGTTCTCGTCATAGCTTATCGCTTTTACGACGCAAGAGCGTTCGATGGCAAATGGTTCGTCATAAAGCGTTGAGTTTTTGTTCGGCTCGCTGCCGTCGATGGTGTAATAAATGTCTCTGTCGTTGAAGATGGTTTTCAGCGAGATGACAGGTCTTCCGTCTTGCAACTCGTTGTTTATGAATACTTTCTTGTCTGCATCGTTGATGTCTTGGATTATCTTGTCGAAGCGTGCCTCCACGATGTCGCGTGAATAGCCGCGACTTTCGCTGTCCCAGAGCCGGCACGTCATGTCTTTCAAAGCATTAAGTTTTTCTGATAAGTCAGCCATTTCGCTTTTGGTCTCGTTGACATTTTCTGCGCTTGGATTCTGTAATGTATTGTAAATCTGTGCTTTCAAGATGTTCTTGTACTCCGTGACGTAGATGCGGAATGCGGCTGTTTTGGAAAGCCCAGAGGTCTCGTTGTAGAGGCTGAAACTTTTGTTTCCAATCGACTTGAATTTTTCGACACTTTCTTTGCTGACTTGGTCTGGATAAAACTCAAGCAGTGGCTCGTTGAGTTCGGCGAAAGTCATGTTTATCTCATTGAGATTGTAAAGTGCCGCAATCGTCTCGTTGTTTTCGGTATCTTTGTTAAAATATTGAATATCAAGCAGTTTGTTGAATTCTTTTTCATAGGCTAATCCGGTTTCGGGATTCCATGCCATCTCCGCCGCCCAAATCATTGAATGCCATGTGGTTGAGAACATCGATTCGCCGTAGTCGTCCCATGCGGTGTTCATCAGTCCTTTCGCGCCGCTTGCGTATGCGTCACGTGCGAAGTTCGCGATGTTTTTCATATATGTCTGAATGTCAGGGAGAACCGTGCTCCAACAGTTCGCGCCCGTCGCGACCCAGAACGTGTGTCCCGACTCCTTGAAAGGTTTCAGCATCTCTGTGAAGCTGTCTTTCGCGCCGTAGCTCCATACCACAAACTGCATGTCTTCCGGCAGTTTTTCGATCATCGCAGGGTTCTTCGCGATGATGTCGCCCCACATCATGACGGTCTTGCCGTGTTTCTTCAAAATGTCATACACCTTATTAA
>X431_Quagga__coassemble_39_pt1 | contig 33783 bp, 30 predicted proteins | sample X431_Quagga__metabat2_low_PE_006 | metagenome-assembled genome bin X431_Quagga
CTGGAACCTGACACGAAGTACTATGTGCGTGCGTACGCCAAGAACGCTGCCGGCATTGGCTTCGGCGAGCAGAAGAGCTTCACCACACAGAGCGGCGGCGGCACGCAGACCGTCGCGACGGTCACGACGGATGAGGTGACGGACATCACGTGTGCCACAGCCGTGTGCGGCGGCGAGGTGAAGAGCGAGAACGGCTGGGCTGTTACAGAGCGCGGCGTGTGCTGGGGCGTGGAGCCGAACCCGACGCCGTCTGACAACCACACCGTTGACGGCGAGGGCGTGGGCAAGTTCATATCGGAGATTACAGGTCTGGAACCTGACACGAAGTACTATGTGCGTGCGTACGCCAAGAACGCTGCCGGCACTGGCTTCGGCGAGCAGAAGAGCTTCACCACACAGAGCGGCGGCGGTGGCGGCCAGACCCAGACCTTCACGGTTAACGGCGTTTCGTTTGAGATGGTACGTGTTGATGGAGGCACGTTCACCATGGGCGCGACCCAGGAGCAGGGCGGCGACGCCTATAATGACGAGTTTCCGACGCACAGCGTGACGTTGAGCGACTACTACATCGGGAAGTTCGAGGTTACTCAGGAGCTGTGGCTTGCTGTGATGGGTTCGTGGCCCGGCACGGCACCGAGCGGCAGCTACGGCGTGGGCGATGACTACCCCGCATATTATATTAGCTGGGACGACTGCCAGGATTTCATAACGGAGCTGAACCGGCTGACTGGGGCGAACTTCCGCCTGCCCACCGAGGCGGAGTGGGAGTACGCGGCCCGCGGCGGGAGCGAGAGCGGCGGCTACAAGTACAGCGGGAGCAACAGCATAAACGATGTGGCTTGGTACTATGACAACAGCGATTGCAAGACTCACTCCGTTGGCACGAAGTCGCCTAACGAGCTCGGGATATACGACATGAGCGGCAACGTGTATGAGTGGTGTCAGGACTGGTACGGCAGCTACAGCAGCGGTTTGCAGACGAACCCACAGGGGCCGTCATCGGGCTCGGACCGCGTTCTCCGCGGCGGTTGCTGGAACAACTACGCGAGGTACTGCCGTGTCTCGTATCGGTACTACAACTATCCCTTCTACAGGTTCAACTTCTACGGCCTGCGCCTCGCCCTCGTTCCTTAGTTTACCAGATGACATCAGTCTGAAATGCTAAGCTGAAAAGAAGAAAAGATGGCGGAGCCGAGGCGTTTCCAGCGGCGGAGTCGCCGAGGGCGGCAAGGGACGCAGCCGCACAGGGCGACGGAGCAGGCGGGAAACGCGGGATTGTTCGACTTCGCTTCGCTCCGCTCACAATGACAGCGGCTTTTTTAGTTTTTAGTCTTTAGTTTTTAGTCTTTAGTCTTTAGTTTTTAGTTTGGAGAGTTGAGAGTGGAGAGGGAAGCCGATGTTGTCTGGCTGTAGAGACGCGCCGCTGATATGAACCCCAAAAGTTGGACAAAAAACTTTTGGGGTTCATATCACACGCCCCGTCTCTACGGCTGTTACGCCGAGGGCTTGTTCTTGTTCCTGCAATGTACAACCAAGGTGGCCCAAAGATTTAAATGTCAAAAATTTTTTTAAAGCAATTGATAAATGTCTTATCTTTGCGGCTTAATAAAACGAAAAATGGACTTGACTTTCAGGGAAATTGTCACCCACCGCGATTGGCGTGATTTTATTGAGTTTCCGAAGAGATTATTCAAGGGGAATGCGCACTTCATCCCGAGTTTGGATTCCGATGAACACGACAGCCTCTACCGTGAGAAAAATCCGGCGTACGGCTACTGCGACGCGAAGTTCTGGCTCGCGGAGTCAGGCGGCAAGGCGGTCGGACGCGTCGGCGCCATCATCAACAACCGCGCCAACGAGAAATGGAACGAGAAATTCGTCCGCTTCGGCTGGTTCGACTTCATCGACGACTTCGAGGTGTGCAAGGCCTTGGTCGGGAAAGTCGTCGAGTTCGGCAAACAGCACGGCATGACGAAGATACAAGGGCCTCTCGGCTTCACCGACATGGACAAGGAATGCTGGGTCATCGAAGGCTTCGAAAACCGCCAGAATATATGCACGCTGTACAACCCGCCTTATTACATAGACTTCATCAAGAGATTGGGCTTCGCCGTTGACTGCGAATGGCTTCAGTATAAGATACCGGCCTCGCAGCCCGTGCCGGAAAAGGTGAGACGCGTGAGCCGCATGATAGCCGAGAAATACAAGGTCAGACTGCTCGAATTCACCAAGGTGAAAGACATACTGAAATACGCGCACAAGGTCTTCCACTGCCTCAACGACGCCTTCAGCATCCTCTACGGCTTCGTCGAGCTGACGGAGACCGAAATCGACAACTACACGAGAAAATACTTTCAGGTCCTTGACCCCGAGTTGGTCAAGCTCGTGGTTGATGAGAACGATGACGTCATCGCCTTCGCCATCGCCATGCCTTGCCTCGACGAGGCTTTCCGCAAGATCAACGGACGCCTCATCCCGTTCGGATGGGTGCGTGTGCTGCACGACATACGTCATTATCGGGACATCGACTTCCTGCTCAACGGCGTCAGCGGCAAATGGCAGGGCAAGGGCATACACGCCCTCTATCATCTTGCCATGAATGAGACGATGATAAGGAAAAAGCTGCGTTACGCATATTCAAATCCGCAGATCGACGGCAATATGGCGGTCAAGGTCTGGACCTCGCAGTACGAATGCGAGCAGAACTTCAGACGCGCCGTGTTTTCAAGGGAGATTTAAGACATGTTTTTCCCGATAATAAAAAACACCACACGCGGCAGCAGGATTTTCATCTTCCTGTTTTTGGTGGTCTTCGGACTCGTCTTGGGGACCGCGTTTTCGGCCTTGGCGACAATATTGTTCGGCGACGCGATGTCGGAACTCGGGAAACTTCGCTTCGCCCAGATATGCAGCCAGGTCATCGGATTCCTGATGCCGCCTCTCTTCTACGCCGCTTTGGTGAAAGAAAAACCGCTTGAATATTTAGGGTTCAGGAAGATGCCTGTGTGCGCGCTGCTCGGCGTCGTGGCGATGTTCGCCGTGCTGCCGTTTAACAGCCTGCTGACAGAGTGGAACGAGGGTTTCATCTTGCCGGAATCGATGGCGGCGGTGGAGGAGATGCTGCGCACAACAGAGGAGCTCGCGGAGAAAGTAATGACGCAGCTTGTCAGCGTTGACACCTTCGGCGGCTTGATAATCAACATTCTGATGATTGGCGCACTCGCCGCGGTGAGCGAGGAACTGCTGTTCCGTTCAGTCATACAGCCGTTTCTCGTCAGGGTGTGTAAAAACGCGTTCGTCGGAATAGCGATAACATCGGTTTTGTTCTCGGCGATGCATTTCGAGTTCTATGGCTTCATCCCGAGGATAGTGCTCGGATTCATGCTCGGTTACATGTATCATCTCACCGATTCGATATGGACCTCAATGCTCATGCATTTCGTGAATAATGCAACGATAGTGGTGCTTTATTACCTGAGTTTCAACGGCATCGTGGAGATGGATGTCGAAAAGTTCGGCTCGTCAGAGAATGCCGTCGTGATAATCGGAAGCCTGGTGATGACGGTCGCAATTTTTGTCGCGTGCCAACGTTTGATGAAGTGCCGGACTAAAAAATAAGATGCCATGACATTCGATAAGCTGTTGATATACAAATTCTTGAAGTTCGCGGTTGTAGGCTTCTCGGGTCTTTTCGTCGATTTCGGGATAACGTATGTCTGCAAGGAGAAAATCAAGATCAACAAATACATCAGCAACGCCATTGGTTTCATCTGCGCGGCGACTTCCAACTACACTCTCAACCGGCTTTGGACGTTTCAGAGCACCAACGAGAATGTCGCCACGGAGTATGGCTCGTTCATGGTTGTCTCGGCTATCGGTCTGGGAATCAACTCGTTGGTGTTGTGGGTTCTCACCGACAAGTTCAAATGGAATTTTTATTTAAGCAAGGTCTTCGCCATCGGCTGCGCCACGTTGTGGAACTTCTTCGCGAACCTGCTGTTCACTTTTGGCTAAAATATACGATGGACTGATGGATGCAGTCTGCTGCTTTTTTTTCACATCCTCCCGTCATTTCGAAAATGGTGAAACTCCCGAAGATTTTTTAACAGACAACAATAGTTTTTTTCAGCTCTACTATCTCAGCGTAACCCTCGTGACCCCCGCGCCGCCGGTCTCAAGGCTCGCGTCGTTGAAACTCTGCACGCAACTTTGATGGCTCAGATACTCCCTGATCATTTTGCGTAATATTCCGTTCCCTTTTCCGTGAAGGATGCTTATTTCTTTGATGCTCAATAGATTGGCATCATCGATGTATTTTGCGACATTGTCAACGGCCTCTTCGCCGCGCTGTCCGCGGACGTCAAGGGTGAGGTTGAATTTCTCGGCTTTCTCGCTGATGTCGTTCATGATGTTTTTCTTCAGGAATGATGGGTTGTGTGCGGCTTTCCGTGCCGTCGCCTTGCTGATCTTCCGCAATTTGTCGGCTGTTGTGCGCAGCCTGATTTCGCCGAATTGAATTGTGACATCGGTGTCGGTCATCGCAAGAAGCTCGCCAACGACTTCCAACTCGTTGATACACACCATGTCGCCGACTTTCAAGTCTTCTTTCTCTGTTTCTTTTTCTTCGACTTTCAGTTTTTTAGCAATCTCTTTTGCATCGTTTTCGAGGTTCTGTTTCATCTCCTTTAGGTCGTCACGAAGCTCTTTCGTGCGTGCCTTTTTCGCCTGCGCCTCCTTAATCTCACGAATCGTCCTTTCAATCTTGGCATTTGCCTTGTCGATGAGCGCCTGCGCCTCTTTGTTCGCTTCCTTCAAAAGCTGGTTTTTCCGTTTCTCGATGTCGGAAAGATGTCCTTTGTATTTCGTAACTACTTCATCAAGAAGCTTTTCCGCAACGCCAAGCTCGTATTGTTTCTTCCTGACCTCTTTCTTTTCGACCTCAAGTTGTTGAAGTTGTTTTTCAAAATCGAGATGTTCCTTGCCGGAAATTTCCGCCGCGCTGTCTAAGATTTCTTTTGGGAAACCGATGTTGTGGGCGATTTCAAAAGCAAACGAGCTGCCCGGTTTGCCGATCATCATCATATAAAGCGGCTGCAGGAATCTCGTGTCGAACAACATCGCGCCGTTCACGATGCCGGGGTTGTTGTCGGCGAGAAGTTTCAGGTTTGCGTAGTGTGTCGTTACAACGCCGAATGCTTTTTTCTCGTTCATTTTCAACAAGATGGCTTCTGCGATGGCACCGCCGAGCTGCGGCTCCGTGCCTGTCCCGAACTCGTCAATCAGAAACAATGAACGTTCGTTGCCGTGCTGAAGAAGGTTCTTCATGTTGAGAAGATGCGAACTGTACGTACTCAAGTCATTTTCAAGCGATTGCTCGTCGCCGATGTCGATGAACATGTCGTGGAAGACGCCGCATCTCGAATCGGTTTTCATCGGCACAGCAAGTCCGCATTGAAGCATATACTGGACAAGCCCTATCGTCTTGAGACACACCGACTTGCCGCCGGCGTTAGGTCCGGAGATGACAAGGATTCGGCTGTTATCATCGAGTTTCAAATCCAGAGGCGTAATAAGTTTTCCCTGCGATTTGAGTTTCTGCTCAAGCAACGGATGCCGTGCTTCACGCCACTCAAACATCGGAGTGTCAACGACTTCCGGGATGATGCAGCCGTATTCGTGGCAAAGCAACGCCTTCGCGCGGATGAAGTCGATGAGGCCGAGAAGCCGCCATGCCTGGATTAAGTTCGGAATCTGCGGCCTCAAAATCTTCGTGAAGGCAAGTAGAATTTTGTTGATCTCACGGCGTTCGGCATATTCCAACTCCCTGATTTCGTTGTTGGTATCGAATATTTCGGCAGGCTCGATGTAAACTGTCTGACCTGTCGCCGACTCGTCGTGGATGAAACCGCGGAGCGACCGTTTGTCGGCGGCTTTCACCGGGATAACAAGGCGTCCGTCGCGTATCGTCATCTCGGCTGTGATGTCGGTCCAGCCGGCGTTCTTCGCGTCGTTGAGGATCTTGTGCATCCTGTGGTCGATGGAACTTTGCTTGCGGCGCATGTCACGGCGGATCTCCAAAAGGTCGGATGAGGCGTTGTCGGGAATCTCGCCTTTGTCGTCAATGATGCGGTTTATCTCTGTAAAGATGTGATTGTCAATGGAAATGCCTTCCGCCAAGGCTTTTAGGTGCGGCACTTTATCGGACGATTCCGAGTTGAAAAACTTGAAGACATAAAACAAGGCCGAGAGCGTCGGTTTCAGCGCAAAGATGTTTTCGAGGCTTATGACGGTGCCGTCGATGGCGAGATGCTTGAACTCCTCGCGCAGGTCGTTGTAGTCGCGGACCGGAAACGGGATGCCGTCGCGAAGCAAAACCTCGAAATCCTCAATCAGTTTCAGCCACGTCTCAATCTCGTCGATGTCGGTCATGAACTTCATCTTGCCGACACGTTCCTTGCCCATCTCGCTGATACACAAATCGTTGAGCCTCTCTCTAACGGCTCTGAAGCCTATCTTGTTTTCAAAATCATCCGGATAAATCACGATAAAAATTTTAGGCTGCAAAAATAAATAATTTTTACTAATTTTGCGGCATAAATAATTGATAATAACAATCATAAAAATATCTGAAATGGAAAATTTTGATGCGAAAAAAGTGAAGGACGCAGTCGTGCGATGGATTCGCGACTGGTTTGAGCAAAACGGTCCGGGCTGCACTGCGGTTCTCGGTGTCTCCGGCGGTAAAGACAGCAGCGTCGTCGCCGCCTTGTGCGCGGAAGCCCTTGGCGTTGAACGGGTTATTGGCGTGACGATGCCAAACGGCATTCAGCCTGACATCAACGACAGCATGAAACTCATCAGTCATCTTGGAATCAAACATGTCTGCATTAATATAAAAGGTGCTTACGATGCGATGCTTGACGAGGTGACGAAACAACTTGGAATTATCGACAAAAGCGTTGAACGTCAGACTGTTACAAATCTTCCGCCAAGGTTGAGGATGACGGCGGTCTATGCCGTCTCGCAGTCGGTGAACGGTCGCGTGGCGAACACCTGCAACCTCTCTGAAGACTGGGTCGGCTATTCGACGCGTTACGGCGACGCCGCCGGCGATTTCGCACCGCTCGGCGGACTCACCGTGCAGGAAGTCAAGGCGATAGGACACGAACTCGGACTGCCGCACGAACTCGTTGAGAAAGCTCCGTCCGACGGCCTTTGCGGGAAAACCGATGAGGACAACCTCGGCTTCACTTACGCCGTCCTTGATAAATACATCCGCACCGGCATCTGTGATGACTTGAAAACCAAGGAGTTAATCGACAGAAAACACAGAATGAACCTGTTCAAGCTGTTGCCGATTCCGAAGTTTGAATTGTAGATTACTGTTTAATTGTCTCGCGGATTTTACTGATTTAAAGCGGTTTTTGATTGTATCTGCTTTAGGTCTGCGGAATCTGCGAGATTTTTTATTTCAACTGCAATATTTTGCAAATCGCAGTCGTCTAATGTCCGTAATCGAAAGAATTCTGAAGATTTGTAATTAAAATATTGTTAAATAAAATTTAAATTATTATGAATACGTTGTTAATCAATTTGTTAAGTATTGTTTCTCTTGATGGTAAAGATATTTCTGGCATAATTTTTTTCATTGGGATTTTTGGTGCTGCAATTGTTGATATAATTTTTGAGTCAAATAGAAAAAAGCACAAGATTGACAAACAGGCTGAAATCTTACATGAAGCCATTCAAAAGGGTGGAACGGAAAATATCAATGTTTCTGAAATTGTCGGGGCTTTCAATGACAAGAAGAAAACTTTGAAACTCACAATCATCAAGAATTTGAAGGCGGGACTTATTTGCTCGCTTATAGGACTCGGTCTGATTGTTGTCGCATTATTGGTAATCAATAATGTTGATTTGAGAAATGTCATGTATGTCGGTGGTGGCGTTCTGGTCGCTGTCGGAGTTGCTTTTGTCATAACATTCTTTATATCAAAGAGTTATCTTGCAAAAGAGATTGAAGCCGAAGAAAGAAAGCTGACCGGGAAATGATGTCAAAGGAGCAATTCATATTATATCTTGAAAGCAATCAGGAATCGTTGCGGCGGTTTCTGATTGTGCTTTGCCGCGGCGACAAAATGACAGCCGACGACATCGCACAGGATGCAATGCTCAAGGCATGGATGAAAATCTCCACATTTGACGAAAAATCGAAGTTCTCCACCTGGATTTTCAAAATCGCATACAACACCTATCTTGATTTTCAGAAATCATCTTGGCGGAAAAATAATGAAAGTTTAGATGAAAATATTGATAATGAAAGATTTACATCTGAATATTCAACCAGCGAATCATTTTTGAACGACAAATTGTATGCGGCGATTGACAAACTTTCCACATGGGAGAGGTCTGCGGTTTTGCTTTATTATCTTGAAGAAAAATCAATTAAAGAGATTTCGAAAATCTTGGAGATGCCACAAAGCACGATAATGTCGCATCTTTTCAGGGCGAGGAAACATCTGAAATCGCTGTTGAAAAACGACATACTGTGACCGGACATCAGCCGGACAAAATCAATTCACAAAAAATGCAAAGCAATGAAAATGTTTAAATTAGATAATGAGATAACAGGACATCTGACGGACATCGCACCGAAAATCGACGATGGCGATGTTTTTATGAAGGATGTGAAAAGACAACTCGATTTGCTGCCAGAACCGAGCAAGGCTGAGCTGGCTTTGGGCTTGTGGGAGAAAATGTTGCGTAAAGAATACAGACTCAGTTCGTTTTTAGGTTTTACTCTGACAGGTGCTGGAATTGTAGTGTTCGGCGGAATTTGTTTCTTGAATTTCGGGGCGATTGTATCGTTTATTTCAATGCTCATTTCAAAATTTTAAATTTCCTTCAATTTGTGCAGGGAAAACCGCGGATTTTATTAATTTTGCGAAAAATTATCCGCAAAACAATCCGCATTAAATCTGCGTGATTTGCGGGAAACATCAAATTATCATGATTCGTTTTGAAGTTTGCACAAATAGTTGTCAGTCAGTGCGTAACGCAATGGAAGGCGGTGCGCAGTGCGCCGAGCTTTGCGAGGCGCTCGAAGTCGGCGGCGTCACCCCGTCATACGGCACTTTGCTTAAGGTGTCGAAAATTGTCGAGAAATCAAAAAACTTTGACGTCCGCGTCTTGATTCGTTGCCGTCCGGGAAACTATATCTATAATGATGATGAAATCGACACGATGTGCGAAGATATAAAAATGACTAAAAGTCTTGGTTATGAAGGTGTTGTCATCGGCGCACTCAATGAAAACGGCGAGCTTGACGTTCCGGCGATAAAGAAGATGATGACAGCTGGCGAGGGCATGAAATTCACTTTCCACCGCGCCATCGACGCTTGCAAAAATCCTGCGAAAGCAATGGAAACGTTGATTGACCTCGGCTTCGACAAGGTCCTGACTTCAGGCGGAAAACCAAACGCTTTGGCCGGAATAGAAATGATAGCCGAGTTCCAGAAACGTTTCGGCGAGAAAATAAACATCATGGCTGGCGGCGGCGTCAACCTCAACAATATCAAAGAGATACTTTTAAAAACCGGTGTCAGAAACTGTCACGCTTCACTGACAACCGTCGTGGAGAATTATCACGCCGAACTGTATCCGAATCAGGTTGACAATACCGGTGCCGGAATGACGTGGAAAGTCTCCAACTTGCAGAAAATCAAAGAGTTTGTTGAACTAATAAAAGATTGAACATGAAAAATCTCTCTAAAATATTTGTTGTTGCATTGACATTGCTGATGATGTCGTGCGTGAAGTTCTCAAACACCGCTACTCAAAGTCTTAACGAAGGCTGGAACTTGAAGACTGACACGTTAAACATTAATTTACAAGTAGATGTGCCATCGGTGGTGCAGACAGACTTGTTTGAATCGGGTCTCATTCCGCATCCGTATCTCGGGAAAGTCGAGCAGGATTTGCAGTGGATTCCGCAACGTAGCTGGGATTATTCGTTGAATTTCAATGTCGATGAAAACGTGCTTGAAAAAGACAACATCGACATCGTCTTCGACGGCCTCGACACTTACGCCGACGTGTGGCTCAACGGCGAGAAGATTCTGCATTCCGACAATATGTTCAAACAATATTCAAAAGACGTTAAAAATCTTCTCAAAAAGAAAGACAATGAACTTAAGGTGCGTTTCTATCCTTTTGATAAAGAACGCGATAGCTTGATTGCGACTTATCCGCTGCGTTTCCCGGAAAAATACGCCGTGATGCGCAAATGCGGCTATCAGAACGGCTGGGACTGGGCACCGCGTTATCTTAACATCGGCATCTGGAAAGATGTCTCGCTTCAGGCCTGGTCGAACATGAGAATCGTCTCGGCCTCCGTCTTGACCGAAAATGTTGTTGATAATCAAGCTGAAATGAAAGTGAGGGTTGTTGTCGAAAGCGATGTCGGACGTGAGGCTTCGTTGTTTGTGGAATACGGCGACACTCAGCTTGGTTTTGCGGAAACCGCGATAAAACCTGGTGAAAACGAGATTGTTACTAAATTTAAAATCGAAAATCCGAAGTTGTGGTGGCCGAACGAGATTGGTGCACAAAACATGATGACGTTCAAAATCAGTGTCGGCGATGCGAACAGTGTTGTCGCCACAGACCCGGTCGTCGTGAAGACAGGCATCCGCAAGGTCGAGCTGATTCAGGAGCCTGACAGCATCGGTGCCTCGTTGTTTTTCAGAATAAACGGGAAGGACGTTTTCGCGAAGGGTGCGAACTATATTCCCGAGGAGATGATGGAGTCGTGGTATTCTAAAGATAAGACAATCAAACTGTTGGCGGAATGCAAAGACTCGCATTTCAACATGTTGCGCGTTTGGGGCGGCGGCATCTATCCGCCTGATTTCTTCTTCGACGCCTGCGACAGCCTCGGCATAATGGTCTGGGAAGACTTCATGTACGCCGGCTCGACTTATCCGTATTCTGATGAGTTTCTGAATAACGCAAAAGAAGAGGCGATTCTGCAAGTGGTTCATTATCGGAATCATCCGTCGCTTGTGATGTGGTGCGGAAACAATGAGGTCAGCAATGGCTACTACGATTGGGGCTGGCAGTCTTCGATGAAATGGAGCGATGAAGACTATCTCGAAATGCGTCACGGAATGGACACTTTGTTTGAGGATATCTTAGGACAAGTTGTTGATTATTACGATGGTACGGTGCCGTATTTCCCAAGTTCGCCTAAATATGGCTGGGGTCATCAGCAGAGCCTTACCGAAGGCGACAGTCATTATTGGGGCGTGTGGTGGGGCGAATATCCTTACGAAGTCTATCTCGAAAAAGTGGCGCGTTTCAACAGCGAATACGGCTATCAGGCCTATCCGAGCCTCTCGACTTTGAAAAAGATCTCGCCTGAACTCGACTGGGATGTCATTGACGCACATCAGAAACATGCGAGAGGAAAGTATTTGATTGATAAGCATATAGCGAAATATATTGACGAAAATCAAAGCGAAGACATGACTCGGTTAGTCTATAACAGCCAGCTTTCGCAGGCGTGGGGCATGGGTCTCGCGATTGAGGCGCATCGCGCGGCGAAGCCAGTCTGCATGGGGACGCTTTATTGGCAGCTCAACGATGCTTGGCCTGTAATAAGCTGGTCTTCAATAGATTACTACGGAAACAAGAAAGCTCTTCATTGGAAACTTAAAGATTTGTACGCACCTATATTAATAGGTGTACTTCCGACGGTCGATGGCAACTTCACCGTTTACGCAAGTTCCGATTTGTACCGCGAAATCAACGGGAAATTGGTTTTGAACGTGAAGGATTTCTCTGGAAATATTGTCAAATCTTATTCCGAAAAGGTGATGATTCCTGAAAACGGCTGCGTTCATCTCTCACTTGACGTGAATGAATTTGCTAATGATTTTGATAAGACAGCGGTTTATATTGATATGCAACTTGTTGAAAATGAAAATATTATTTCCGAAAGGCTTCAATATCTCGCATATCCGAAAGACCTGAAACTCGAAAAAGCCGAACTCATTCCGGAAGTCAGAATTGAAAATGGAATCGCGACTCTCGAATTTACATCAAACACTTTGTTGAAAGACGTTTACGTTGAAAGTTCTGATGAAAACGGCGTGTTCTCCGACAATTTCTTCGACCTCCAGCCGAATGAGGGAAAGGTGATAACATTTACAACATCAGAAGAAAATCCGACATTTAAAGTGATGATGCTCAATGATTAAAGGCAGCTTTATGTTCTGCCATCACAATTCCTTGGTTTGGGTTGTCAATAAGTGACAGCGCCAATTTGCCAAAGTCTTCTTTCAGTGATGGATATTTTCTTTCAAGCCTTTTGTAGTTCTTATCAAAAACAGCTGTTCTTCTGAATTGTATCATAGCGATTCGAGCAATTCCTCAATGGTGTATGTGCGACTGTTGTTTCTTTCCATTTCGTCGGCTTGTCTGATTGATTGCCTAATCTCTTCAAGCACAACATGTTTTCTGTTGGATACTCTCTTTTTCGGCTGATTTTCTGGTTTTGTCGCAGTCGAAGCAGCTTTTTCAAACTTTATTTCCGACATCGCGCTCAGACGTTGTATCAGGTCTCTGCCGAATGCCGTGCGTTCGTTAATTGTTATGTTGTATGTCGTCATAATTTTCTTGTTTTTAATTTTTGGCAAAGATACACATATTTCCACATTCAGAAGCTTGTCTGACGAATAATTTTCTTTTTGTTTTCAATCTTGCGCAAAAAAGTATAATAAAATGCCACAAAAATATATAATAAAGTGCCACAAAAATATATAATATTTGTTTGTGTAACAAAAAAAATGTGTATTTTTGCAGAAAAATTATTTGTATGGAATATCTGAAAAGAATTGTTGATGAACAAATTAGGTTAAGACTTGAAGCTTTCGGGGCGATTCAGGTAAAAGGGCCGAAATGGTGCGGTAAGACTACCACGGCGGCGATTCATGCGAACAGTGTCATCAAGATGCAGGACCCGGATAAGAGAATGGGCTACCTCGAAACAGCGAACACCAAACCGTCTCTGCTGTTGAAAGGTGATACTCCGAGACTTATCGACGAGTGGCAGGTAGCTCCGGTTTTGTGGGATGCCGTACGCAACGAAGTTGACGAACGCAAACTCAAAGGCCAGTTTATACTGACAGGTTCAACGGTAATCGACAACGATGAAATAATGCATTCTGGTACAGGAAGAATATCACAGATTCCAATGTATCCGATGAGCCTGTATGAATCGAAGGAGTCGAATGGTAAAATTTCATTAAAGGATCTGTTTGATAATCAACAGTATGACATTGATGGGATAACTTCAGACCTTACAATTGAGAACTTGATATTTGCTGCGTGCAGAGGTGGTTGGCCTGCATCACTCGACGTGATGAGCGACAACGCCAAACTGCTGATAGCCAAAGATTACGTCAACATCGTGTGTGAAGAGGATGTTTCGAGAGTTGACAAAAAACGACGTAATCCCGTACTCGCAAGATTGATAATGCGGTCGTATGCACGAAATATATGCACATTAGTCAAGAAAAGTAACTTGCTCGCTGATGTGAAATGTGAGATGGAATCGACATCGGTGCTGACATTTGACGATTATGTGATGGCATTGGAGAGATTGTTCGTGATTGACGACATTGATGCATGGTGTCCGGCGATACGCTCGGCTTCCGCAATTCGTAATGGCAAAAAACGTTGTTTCGTCGATCCGTCAATTGCAGTGGCGTCTCTCGGATTGACACCGGAAAAGCTCGAACTTGACCTGCATACTTTCGGTTTTATCTTTGAATGCCTGTGTATCAGAGATTTAAGGGCATATTCTCAGGCGCTTGGGGGAAGTATCTCATATTATCATGACCGCTATAACCTTGAAGCTGATGCCGTCCTCCATCTTGATGATGGTCGATATGCTCTTGTGGAATTCAAATTGGGAAGCCATCAGATTGATGATGGTGCCAAGCATTTGTTGGAGATAAAACGACTCATTTGCGAACACAACAAAAACTCAGTCCAAGGGCAACTGCGCGAACCTGACATTCTTATGGTGATAACCGGTGGTGAGATGGCTTACACTCGTCTTGACGGAGTGAAAGTCGTTCCGGTTGGCTGCCTTAAGGATTAACGCAATTTGACCTATATGCCTGCAATTTTCTGTCTTAATCCAGCTTCAGCACCGCCAGGAACGCCGACTGCGGCACTTCCACGTTGCCGATCTGACGCATTCTCTTCTTTCCTTCCTTCTGTTTCTCAAGCAGTTTGCGTTTACGCGAGATGTCGCCGCCGTAACATTTTGCGGTGACGTCCTTCCTCACCTGACGCACCGTCTCGCGGGCGATGATCTTTGCGCCGATGGCCGCCTGGATCGCGATGTCGAACTGCTGTCTCGGAATCAACTCCTTGAGTTTCTCGCACATGCGGCGTCCGAAAGAGTAGGCGTGGTCAACGTAAATCAAAGTCGAAAGCGCATCGACGGTGTCTCCGTTGAGCATGATGTCCAATTTCACGAGTTTTGACGGCTTGTAACCGCATACATGATAGTCGAACGAGGCGTAACCTCTTGATATTGATTTAAGTTTGTCGTAGAAATCAAAGACGATTTCGCTCAGAGGCATCTCGAAGGTGAGTTCCACGCGGTCGGTGGTGAGATAGACCTGGTTCTTCAATATGCCGCGGCGGTCGATGCAGAGCGTCATGATGGAGCCGACATATTCGTTTTGCGAAATGATTTGGGCCAGGATATAAGGCTCGTCGATGTGGTCGAGCTTTGTGGTCTCCGGCATCCCGCTCGGGTTGTGGACATCGACGACGCTTCCGTCGGTGAGGTAGGCCTTGAACGAGACGTTTGGCACTGTGGTGATCACGTCCATGTTGAACTCTCGGTCGAGGCGTTCCTGGATGATCTCCATGTGAAGCAGACCGAGGAATCCGCAGCGGAACCCGAAACCGAGTGCCATCGACGACTCCGGTTCCCAGACGAGCGACGCGTCGTTGAGCTGTAGTTTCTCCAATGAGCTTCTGAGTTCTTCATAGTCATCGGCATCGACGGGGTAAACGCCCGCGAAGACCATCGGCTTCACATTCTCGAAACCGGCAATCGGCTTGTCGCACGGAGTCGCGACCGTCGTGATCGTGTCGCCGACCTTCACTTCTTTCGATGTCTTGATGCCGGAGATGATATAGCCAACGTTGCCCGCCGAAAGCTCAGGCTGCGCCACCTGTTTCATCTGAAGCACCCCGATCTCATCGGCGTTGTATTCTTTCTCTGTCGCGAAGAACTTCACGAGTTCGTTGGTGTGAATCGTGCCGTTCATTATCCTGAAATACGCGATGATGCCTCTGTATGAATTGAATACGGAGTCGAAGATGAGAGCCTGGAGCGGCGCTTTCGGGTCGCCTTGTGGTGCCGGGATGCGTTTCACGATGGCTTCGAGGATCTCCGGCACGCCGAATCCGGTGCGGGCCGAGCAACGCAGGATGTCCTCCTTGTCGCAGCCGATCAGGTCGATGATTTGGTCCTCAACCTTTTCGGGATTCGCGCTGTCCATGTCGATTTTGTTGATGACAGGAATGACTTCAAGGTTGTGGTCGATTGCCATGTAAAGGTTGCTGATGGTCTGTGCCTGGATGCCTTGCGAGGCATCGACGACCAGCAACGCGCCCTCGCACGCCGCGATCGAACGCGAGACCTCGTAGCTGAAGTCAACGTGGCCGGGGGTGTCTATTAGATTTAATGTGTAAACTTCGCCTTCGTGTTCGTATTTCATCTGGATGGCGTGGCTCTTGATGGTGATGCCGCGCTCGCGCTCCAAATCCATGTCATCCAAAACCTGATCAACTAACTCTTTCTTTGTCAAAGTGTTAGTCATCTCAATCAATCTGTCCGCCAAGGTGCTTTTGCCGTGGTCGATGTGTGCTATGATGCAAAAATTCCTGATATTTTTCATGCCGCAAAAATATAAATTTTTTTCACAAAATTTTCTCACCGCATCAAAAAATGTTATTTTCCCGCCGCTGCGATGAACAGAATGGTAATGACATATAACAATGGGGTCTCGTTGACACATGGAGGTGTGTCTGTGATTTCATTTATTACCTTTTGTTGTGTAAATCATTTATAATCAGTAGGTTGATACGTGGCGTTAGTCACGCTATTCGTGCGATTTTTGAAATCTGTGATGAGAAAATCTTTATGGTGAAAAAGGATTTGCGGTTTTAGTACGCTAATAACTTTTTTTGTATCTTTGCGAATTATTTTTACCGTAAAATAGAAAGGTATGACTATATCAGAATTAACTGCGATTTCGCCCATCGATGGCCGCTATCGCAAGAAAGTCGAGAAACTCGATGAATATTTTTCGGAATTCGGTCTCATCCGCGCCCGCGTCATGGTCGAGGTGGAGTATTTCATCGCTTTGTGCGAGTTGCCTCTGCCTCAACTCAAAGACTTCGACCATTCTAAGTTTGAAGCTCTGAGAAATATCGTAAGAGACTTTCAAGTCGCTGACGCTCAGGAGATTAAAGATATTGAGAAGACTACGAACCACGATGTGAAGGCTGTCGAGTATTTCCTCAAGAAACGTTTCGATGAGATGGGTCTCGAACGTTTCAAGGAGTTCATCCATTTCGGCCTCACCTCGCAGGACATCAACAACAGCGCGGTGCCTTACACCATGATGCAGGCGAATAATAAAATGCTTCTTCCGGAACTTGAGCAGCTCGTCGAGAAGCTCAACGCGATGGCGGAGCAATGGCGCGACGTCCCGATGCTCGCACACACTCACGGCCAGCCGGCAAGCCCGACACATCTCGGGAAAGAGATTTATGTCTTCGTGGAACGTCTTGAAAACCAACTCGACACTCTCGACTCGATACCTTTTACCGCAAAATTCGGCGGCGCGACAGGCAACATGAACGCGCATAAAGTAGCATATCCGCAGATAGAATGGAAGGAGTTCGCAAACGCTTTCATCGCGGGCCTCGGACTTCAACGCCAGACCACAACGACGCAGATCGAGCATTACGACGTGATGGCGGAGTATTTCGACGCCGTGAAACGCATCAACACGATATTGATTGACCTGTCGCGCGACATCTGGCTTTACATCTCGATGGATTATTTCAAGCAGAAGATCAAGGCTGGCGAAGTAGGCTCGTCGGCGATGCCTCACAAGGTGAATCCTATTGACTTCGAGAACGCTGAAGGCAACCTCGGGATGGCCAACGCCATCTTCGAGCACCTCAGCCGCAAACTCCCGATTTCGAGGATGCAGCGCGACCTCACAGACTCGACGGTGACACGAAACATCGGCGTGCCGTTGGCTCATACGCTCATCGCGATAAGTTCATTGTCGAAAGGCTTGGACAAACTCATCCTCAACGAGGCCAAGCTCCTCGCCGATTTGCAGAACAACTACGCCGTTGTTGCGGAAGCCATTCAGACGATACTCCGCCGCGAACAGGTGGAAGGCGCATACGAATTGCTGAAAGGCCTCACGCGCACCAACGAGAAGGTCACACGCGAGTCGATAGACGCATTCATAGACCAGCTGCCTGTAAGTGAAGACGTCAAGGCCGAGATGCACGCCATAACACCTGAAAACTACACTGGATACGGCTTTTAAACTGAAATACAAATGAAAAACAACAGAAATTTCCGCAGAATACTGCATTTCGTCAAGCCGTATTCGGGCAGCGTGGCGTTGAACATCTTGTTCAACATCTTGGGAATTATATTCTCGCTGTTCTCGTTTTCGATGATTGGGCCGTTTCTGAACATCCTGTTCAACCCCGACAAAATGGTGTCGGTGAGACCCGAGTTCTCTCTCGATTCTGACGTGCTGCTGAATACGCTCAATTATTTCGTGAGTTACATGATTGTCAATTACGGGCAGGCGACCGCGCTGATAGGAATCTGCTTGATGCTCATCACCGCGTTTTTTCTGCGTAACCTCAACTCCTACCTCGCACTCTATTTCATGGCGGCGGTCCGCACTGGCACGATAAAAGACATACGCGATACTATCTATCACAAAATCATGATTTTGCCACTTTCGTTTTATAGTAAAAACAAGAAAGGCGACATCATGGCGCGTATAACCACCGACGTCCAAGAAATAGAGGTGTCGATAATAAGTTATCTTGATGTCTTCATCAAAGATCCGGTCACAATTATTGCGTATTTTCTTTTCATGCTCGGAATAAGCTGGAGGCTCACCGTCTTTGTGTTGGTTCTCCTTCCCGTTGCAGGTGTTGTCATAGGAAAGATAGGCAAGTCATTGAAGAAGGACTCGCGCGAGGGACAGACGAGGTCGGCATACCTTTTGGCGACGGTGGAGGAGACTATAGGTGGACTACGTATCATCAAGGCATTCAATGCGATAGGTTATTCGGGAGAAAAATTCAAGGAACAAAACGCGGCTTACACGAAAGTGATACGACACGTCCAACGGAAACGCGACCTCAGCTCACCGATGAGTGAGTTCCTGTCGTCAATCGTCATCGCCATCGTGCTCTGGTTCGGCTCCACACTTATCCTTGACGGCAACTCGCCAATAACAGCCTCTGATTTCATCATATACATCGTAGTATTCTCGCAGATAATTTCTCCGGCGAAATCGTTTTCACAAGGTTTCTATTGTCTTCAGAAAGGCATGGCTTCCGCCGATAGAATCTTTGAAATACTTGATGCTGAAGAAGTTATAGTCGAGAAAGAAAACGCAATCACCATCAAGGAGTTTAACGACAAGGTTGTTTATGACAATGTCAGCTTCCGTTATGGCGAATACGACGTTCTGAAAAACATCGAGTTGACCACTCCGAAAGGCAAGATGGTCGCGCTTGTCGGCGAAAGCGGCGGCGGCAAGTCCACGATGGTTGACCTCCTGCCGCGTTTCTATGATGTATGCCAAGGCTCGATAAAGATTGACGGCACCGACATCCGCGACCTGAAAATCAATGATGTCCGCAGACTGATGGGCATCGTCTCGCAGGAGAGCATTCTGTTTAACGACACGGTGTTCAACAACATAGCGTTCGGGATGGAGAACGCGACGCGCGAGGCCGTCATCGAGGCGGCGAAAGTGGCCAATGCACACGACTTCATCATGCAACTCGAAAACGGCTACGACACCATCATCGGCGACCGCGGCATGAACCTCTCCGGCGGACAACGACAACGCCTCAGTATAGCACGCGCAGTGCTCAAGAACCCTCCGATTCTCATCCTCGATGAAGCGACATCGGCCCTCGACACCGAATCGGAACGCCTTGTGCAGGAAGCACTTGCAAAAGTCATGTCGAACAGGACATCTATTGTCATCGCACATCGCCTCTCCACGATACAAAACGCCGACGAGATTATCGTACTTGTCAAAGGTAAAATCGTGGAACGCGGCAAACATGACGAGCTCATCGCAAAAGGCGGCGTCTATAAACGCCTGACCGACTTGCAGTCGTTTAATTGATATGTGGTCGCTTCGCAAATGTGAACGAGCACTTTATAAACTTTCAAACTTAACAACTTTCAAACTGAAATGGAGTCTTCGATTTTCACGCCTTGTAAAATAGGTCCTATAGAGTTGAGAAACAGGACGATACGTTCGGCGGCGTTTGAGAACATGGCGAAAGACAACAAGCCGTCGGAGCTTTTGTATAATTATCATGTCGCTGTCTCACGAGGCGGTGTCGGCATGACAACGGTGGCATACGCTGCTGTAAATCGCAGCGGATTGTCGTTCAACGGGCAACTCCTGATGTGCGAGGATGTGGTTCCGGAACTGAAGAGACTCACTGACGCGATTCATGCCGAAGGCGCGAAGGCTTCGATACAGATCGGACATTGCGGCAACATGACACACCGCAGCACTTGTGGATGTATGCCGCTCGGCGCGTCACGCGGATTCAATATGTATTCGCCTACATTTCACGCGAAACTCAGTGAAAAAGAGATACTTGGACTGATTGACGACTTCGGCGACGCAGTCCGTCTCGCCAAGAAAGCGGGGTTCGACTGCGTGGAGATTCACGCCGGACACGGCTATCTTATCAGTCAGTTTCTGTCGCCTTACACCAACCGCCGTCATGACCGGTGGGGCGGGGGCCTCGAAAACAGGATGCGCTTCATGCGGGAGGTCGTCAAGAAATGTCTCGAGGCTGCCGGCGATGACATCGCTGTCGTGGTGAAAACCAATATGTTCGACGGGATGCGCCGCGGACTTGATGAAGGGGAATGTCTGAAGGTGGCGAAGGAGCTGCAAGGCCTTGGGGTTCACGCACTTGTGCTGACAGCCGGCTTCGTCAGCTGCGCCCCGATGGAGGTGATGGCAGGCGCGATGCCAATAAAAACGCTGATCCATTATATGCCATGGAAAACGATGTGGTGGCTCAAGGCGATGATATGGATCGGCGGCAGGATGATGATAAAAGACGTGCCGTACAAGGACGCGTATTTCTACGAACGCGCCATGCGTTTCCGTAAGGAACTCACAATGCCTCTCATCTACGTCGGCGGAATGGTTGACATCAACGACATGGAGAAGGTTGTCGGCAGCGGTTTCGTCGCCTTCCAGATGGCTCGCGCACTCGTCAACGACACCGACTTCGTGAACAAACTGCATTCAGGCGAACTGACGAAAAGTCCGTGCGGGCACTCAAACTACTGCATAGGCAGAATGTATTCAGAACCAATGATTTGTCATCATTGCGTGAAAGAAAAAATGCCGAAGAAGATTGAAAGGGAAGTGGAGAGGCTGGAAGAGAAGTGGAAATAAATCTACGGGTCATTTAGGATGTTTTTGTTGCCAAACTTTCTGAAAAGTTTATATGAAAAAAAATCAAGACAAAGCTATAGTCACCGGCGCGTCGGGGAGCATAGGCTCGGCTGCGACCAAAATGCTGATTGACAAAGGTTTCAGCGTCATTATGGCGTGCCGTAATCTTGAAAAAGGCAATAAGGTGCGCGATGAAATAATGAATGAACGCCCTGATGCCGACGTGCGGCTTTTGCAACTTGACCTCGCATCGTTCAGGTCGATAGAAAATTTCGCCAAAGAGATTGAGAATCTTGAAGTTAAACCGAAATATCTGCTTAACAATGCCGGAATTATCTGCCGACATTTTAACACGACAGAAGACGGTTTCGAGACGACATTCGGCATTAATTATATCGGTACGGTTTACCTTACAAAATTGATGATGCCGATAATGGGCGATGGCTTCCATATCGTGAACACTGTCTCATTGACACGTTACATCTCTGATGTCAATCAGAAAATTTTTGATGTTAATGAGAAGAGATTCAGACAGTTAAAGACGTACGGGATTTCAAAATATGCATTGTTGCTTTATTCGCTGAAGCTTTCGCAGATGGTTCCTGAAGGTTGTCATGTCAACATGACAGACCCGGGCGTTGTCAACAGCAACATGATTGCGATGCATCGTTGGTATGACCCGCTTGCGGACGTGATTTTCAGGCCGTTTTTCTGCTCGACGCCGGAACATGGCGCGACACCTGCCATCAATGCGCTGGTCTCCGATGAAAACGGTTTGTTTTTCCATAAAAACAAATTCCGCAGACTTTCAGAGAAATATTATAATCATAAAATGATGGATTGGCTGTGGAACGAAACCGAATCAATAATTGAGAAAACTCAAAAAAATTGACTGTGTAAAAGAAAGAAATATTATTTTTGCCGAAATTTTTCAAAGTAATATGGATTTAAGTAAAATTCTTGCAATTTCAGGAAGACCAGGTTTGTTCCTGATCAAGTCACAAGGAGCAGGCAAGCTCATCGTTGAGTCAATAATTGATGGCAAGCATTTCCCTGCCTTCGCAAACGATAAGATTAGCTCCCTCGAGGAAATCAGCATTTTCACAACAGACGAAGACACCCCTCTGAAGAACGTCTTCATGAGCATTCATGAGAAATTTGGTGACAAACTTGATTTCGAAGTGAAGAAATTGTCTCCGGTCGAACTGAAGGAGAAATTCATGATGGTTTTGCCTAATTACGACGAAGATGCTGTCTATCAATCAGATATGAAAAAGATTTTCCAGTGGTATCAGCTCCTGAACGACAAAGGCCTCCTTGATTTCACTGTGGAGGAGAAGAAAGAGGAAACGGCAGGTGAAGAGCCGGCTGCCGAAGAGAAGACTGAGAAAAAGCCGGCTAAGAAGACCGCCGCAAAGAAAGAGACAGCGAAAAAAGAGACCGTGAAGAAGGAGCCGGCGAAGAAGACAACTACGAAGAAAGCCGCTGTCAAAGAAACGGCGAAGAACACTACAAGCGCAGGCACAGCCAAGACTGTCAAAGGTCTGAAGAAAGTGTAAAAGATTGAAAATGAAGAAAGTCTCGGACTTTGAAGTGATAGAAAGACGGAGTTGGGCACATGCTGCCCTTCTCCGTCTTCAGTGTCAGGACGTGCTGCCGGAGATACGCGGCGGCCAGTTCGTGCAGGTTCGCGTCGATGGCGGTCGGCATACTTATCTCCGTCGCCCCATCTCTATCCATGACGTTGACTGCCAAAATAATACGATAGACCTGCTGATTCAGGAGAAACATGAAGGCACCAAAATCCTGTGTGGACTGCCTGTCGGCTCGAAGGTGAACTTGGTTTATCCTTTGGGCAACGGCTTCACGATGCCCGACGGTGATGACGAAATATTGCTTGTCGGAGGCGGCATCGGCATCGCACCGCTGCTTTATTTCGCGAAGACGATAAAGGAAAACAGCAATAAGAAAGTCTCGTTCCTGCTCGGAGGTCGTTCGTCAGACGACTTGATCCTTCTTGAACGCTTTCGCGAAGTGGGGGAGGTGTTCGTCACAACCAACGACGGCAGCCTCGGCGAACATGGCTTCGTTACACAACATTCTCTTTGGAATAGCAAGAAATTCAATAAGATATACGCTTGCGGCCCTATGCCGATGATGAAAGCCGTGGCGAAAGTCGCGCGGGAAAAAGACATCTGGTGCGAGGTGTCGCTCGAAAACCAGATGGCGTGTGGCATCGGTGCTTGTCTGTGCTGTGTAGAAAACACCACGGAAGGCAACGTCTGCGTCTGCAAGGAAGGTCCGGTCTTTAACATAAATCGTTTGCTATGGTGAATACAATAATAAAACTAAAGGGTCTCACACTCAAGAATCCGGTCATGACCGCGTCAGGCACCTTCGGCTACGGCGAGGAATATGCTGATTTCGTGGATCTTGCGGAACTCGGCGGCATCGTCGTCAAAGGCACGACACTGCATCATCGCGAAGGCAACCCGTACCCGAGAATGGCGGAGACCCCGATGGGGATGCTTAACTGCGTCGGCCTTCAAAACAAAGGCGTAGATTATTTCATCAATACGATTTATCCGCGCATCAAAGACTTCGACACAAACGTCATAGTGAACGTAAGTGGCTCAAACATTGACGATTACGTTGCCGCTGCCGCGAAAATTGACGCTCTGGAAAATATTCCGGCCATCGAACTCAACGTCTCATGCCCCAACGTGAAACAGGGCGGCATGGCGTTCGGAGTTACTTGTTCTGGAATAGAACAGGTCGTTCGCGCTGTCCGTGATGCATATCATAAACACTTGATTGTCAAGCTGTCGCCTAATGTCACAAACATCGCCGACATCGCGATGGCTGCGGAAGCCGCCGGCGCCGACTCCGTGTCTTTGATAAACACTCTTCTTGGAATGGCCATCGACGCGGAGACCCGCAGACCGGTTCTTTCTATGATAACCGGCGGACTGTCAGGTGCTTGCGTGAAGCCTGTCGCGCTGAGAATGGTGTGGCAAGTCGCCAAAGCGGTGAAAATACCGGTGATCGGACTCGGCGGAATATCGTCAGCGACCGACGCGATAGAGTTCCTGCTTGCGGGCGCGTCGGCGATAGAAATCGGGACTGCCAACTTCATCGACCCCGCAATATCAGCAAAAATCGCAAAAGGCATTGTGGGATATTGCGAACGTCAAGGGGTCGAAGACGTGAACGAACTGGTCGGCGGACTGAAAATCTAATAAGCGATGTCCACTTCCGGCTTGATCTCTATGCCGAATTTATCTTTGACAGAATCTTGGATTCTTTTCATTAACTCGATGATTTCCATTGGTTTTCCTGAACCATAGTGAACCAAAACTAAGGCCTGCTTGTCCCAAACGCCGACGTGGTTCTCGCGATAGCCTTTCCAACCGGCCTTGTCGATGAGCCAGCCTGTCGGAATCTTCACCTCGTTTTCGTTGACCGGATACGATGGCATCTCTTGATATAAAGCCTTCAGTCTCAAATATTTATCCATGCTGACGATGGCGTTTTGGAAGAAACTCCCCGCACTTCCGACCACCCCGACTTCCGGCAGTTTCTCCTTTCTTATCTCCTTGACGGAATCTGCGACATCTTGTATTGTCGGGTTTGTTATTCCTTTTGAAGTCAAATTGTTACGGATATTTCCGTAGTCTAATTCAAGCTCGCCATTCTTTTTCAAAACAAAGTCAACGGCAAAAATTAAAGGGTAAAAGCATCTGGACGCTTTGCGCTCTCTTAACGCTTCTCTCTTAGCTTTCAACTCTTTGAAAACGCTGTTTCTGTACGAAAATCTGCAATCTTCATTTTTGAATATTTTCTTTTTGCCAGACGACAAATCAATCGTATGTACTTGATAGATAACGTCTTTGACTTCCGCGCCGTAAGCACCGATGTTTTGCACAGGTGCCGCCCCGACCTTTCCAGGGATGTCGGAGAGGTTTTCGAGGCCGTAAAGGTTTTCCGCGACCGTGAAGTCAACAAAGTCCTTCCAGACCTCACCGCCGAAACATCTGATAAGTCGCTGATCCTCATTGTCTTCAATGGTTTCAATGCCTTTGAAATTTGGAAAAACCACGAAGCCGTCGTAAAAGTCGTTGCCGAAAAGGATGTTGCTTCCGCCGCTTAAAATCAAAACTCTGTCTTCGTCAAAACACTGCCTGAAATTCTGATTTCCAAGCAATAAATCCACGTCATCAGGCGTTTTCAGCTCTTGAAAATACTTGGCCTTGACATCGAAACCGAATGTGTTGAGCTCTCGCAAAGAGAAGTCTTTTTCCATTTGTTAAAAATTTTTCAAAATTAGATAAAAATTGTCAAACGTCAGTAGAAAATTTCTAATTTTAACGCTTTAAATTTTTTAGGTATTGAAACGAGTTATAGTATCGGTAATCAACGACTTAGTAACAGACCAGAGGGTGAACAAATCGTGCCTGACTTTGCAGAAGACGGGTTTTGAGGTGCTTTTGGTAGGCCGCCGCCAACGCAAGTCGCCGCCGATGGATGAGCGTCCTTACAGGTCTCACCGTATGAAACTGCTGTTTGAAAAAGGTCCGTTTTTCTATGCGGAATATAACATAAGACTTTTTCTTTTTTTGCTGTTCCATCGTGCTAACTGCTTGCTTTCCAATGATTTGGATACATTGCTTCCGAATTTCTGGATTTCAAAACTGAAAAGGATAAAGTTGATTTACGACAGTCATGAATATTTCACGGAAGTGCCGGAGTTGGTTGACCGTCCGAAAGTGCAGAAAGTGTGGCGGAGCATTGAGGAATACGTTGTTCCGAAATTGCCGGAGATGATAACGGTCTGTAAATCAATAGCTGACATGTTCCATGAGAAATATGGAATTGCCGTTCATGTCATCAGAAACATTCCGATGAGGGCTTTGCTGCCGTCGCCGGCGACGCGTGAGGAAGTCGGTCTCGATTCAAAAAAACACGTTCTCGTGCTCCAAGGTTCAGGGATTAACATCCATCGCGGCTCGGAGGAACTCGTCGAGGCGATGCGTTATCTCGGTGATTGCCAGCTTGTTATAATCGGCGGGGGAGACGTGCTTCCGATTCTGAAAGAGAAAGTCGCACAGAATCATTGGGACGACCGCGTGAAGTTTTTCCCGAGGATGCCTTACCGGAAGATGATGTCGCTGACGCAGCTCGCCGAACTCGGCTTCACTATCGACAAGGACACGAATTTGAATTACCGCTTCAGCCTGCCGAACAAACTTTTCGATTACATACAGGCCGGAGTGCCGGTCATCGCTTCGCATCTCGTTGAAATAGAACGTGTTGTGAGAGGATACAACATCGGGGCGTTTGTTGGAAGCCACGAACCGCAGTCGATTGCGGAAACGATAAAAAGCGCGTTGAACGACAAAGATTCGTTGGCGTTGTGGAAAAAGAATCTTGCGGTCGCGGCCCAGGAGTTGTGCTGGGAGAACGAAGAGAAAACACTGCTCGAAATTTATAAGAAATATGTCTGATAATCACATACATATCGTTGCGTTTGACATACCGTATCCTGCAAATTACGGCGGTGTCATCGACGTCTTTTTCAAATAAAAGGCGCTTTCGGTGCGTGGAGTGAAGATTCATCTTCATGTTTTTGAGTACGGTCGTGAGCATTCCTCAGTTCTTGAAAATCTATGTTTCTCCGTGAATTATTACAAACGTGACACCTCATTCAAGAAATCTCTTCAACATTATCCATATATCGTAACGTCAAGAATATCAACTGAGTTGATTGATAATTTAAAAAAAGACGACTTCCCGATTTTGCTTGAAGGGCTGCATTGCTGCGGCGTCTTGCTCGACAAATCGATGTCGGCCCGCAGGATTTTTGTCAGGACGCACAATGTGGAGCACGATTATTACCGGCTTCTTGCGAAGAGTGAGAAGAATTTTTATAAGAAGGTTTTCTTTGTATCCGAAGCCGCGAAACTGCGTAAGTTTGAGCCGATTCTGAACAGTGCGACAGGCATCTTCGCAATCTCTGATAACGATTACGAATATTTCAGCAGTTGTTACAAAAATGTTCATCTTGTTCCTGCATTCAACGGCTTTGATGAGGTGAATGTCATTGAAGGTCAAGGTGATTACGTGCTTTATCACGGGAAGTTAGATGTCGCCGAAAACTATAATGCGGCGGAGTTTCTTGTGAAAAAGGTCTTTAACGATATCCCTGTCAAGTTGAAGGTCGCGGGCATGAATCCGCCGGAGCATCTCGTGTCGTGCATTTCATCGAATGAGAACGTTGAGCTGATAAAAAATCCTGACGATGAGCTGATGCAGAGTCTCATTCGGAACGCTCAAATCAATATTTTGGTCACAGCCCAGGCCACCGGTCTTAAGTTGAAACTCCTGAATGCACTGTTTAACGGGCGTTATTGCGTGGTCAATAAAAAGATGGTTGATGGATTGAATGTCAATGATTTATGTGTCATTGCCGACTCCGCTGACGAGATGAAGTCAGTTGTCTTAAGTCTGATGGATAAGCCGTTTTCTGAAGAGCAGGTCTTGATGCGAAAGAGCAGGATGGCCGATTTTTACGACGCGTCGCGTGTCACCGACAAGTTGTTGTCGGTGTTACTTGGATGATTCCACCGTGCCGTTGACGCAGTTCAACACTCGCGAAGGATACTTCAAAATAAGGTTGTAGTTATGTGTCGCCATCAGGATTGTCGTATTCTGGTTGCGTATTTTCATGAAAAGTTTCATGATGTCGTTTGTCGTGTCGGGGTCGAGGTTGCCTGTCGGCTCGTCTGCCAGAATGACATCGGGGTTGTTCAGGAGCGCCCTTGCAATGGCGATACCTTGCTGTTCGCCGCCCGAGAGTTGGTGTGGCATGGATTTTAGTTTGTCTTGTAAACCAATGAGTTGCAGCACATCGTTGATGCGTCTTGAGATGGACGACTCGTCGTCCCAACTGGTGGCTTCCAGTACAAACGACAGATTCTGTTCGACGTTTCTGTCATACAGAAGTTGGAAGTCCTGAAACACGATGCCTATTTTTCTTCTGAGGTGCGGTATCTCTTTCCGCTTGATATTGTTGAGGTTATATCCTGCGATGTTGAAGACCCCGTCGGTGACCGGGATGTCGGCATACAAGGTCTTAAGGAGCGACGACTTGCCTGAGCCGCTTTTCCCGATGAGGTAAACAAACTCGCCTCGTCCTATCTCGAGGTTTATGTCTTTGAGAATCAGGTTTTCATGTTGAAAAACCGAGCCGTTTTTTATAGAGATGACGCTATCCATACAATATTTTTTGTCTCGCGGATTCCGCGGATTTCATGCAGAAATTTTTGCAAAAATACTAAATCTGCGACAGTCTGCGAAATCTGCGAGAAAAATTATTACCATGACCCGCTTGCGCCGCCGCCGCCGAAGTGCCCGCCGCCGAAGCCGCCAAAGCCTCCGCCACCGCCGAAGCCGCCGGAACCACCGCTGAAACCGCCCCAACTGCTGTTGCGGCTGTGGTTGTTGAAGAACAGACTCGCCCAGAACAAAGTCTTCCAAAGGCTGTCGTCGCCTCTGTTCGACATAGTGCCGCCGTTATTTCTGTTGCCCATCCCAAAGAGAATGACGACGAATGCTATGATTATCAATATTATGATTAAAGCCGCAATGCCGGATATGTCTTCTCCGCTGTTGTAGTCATCAGCTGAAAACTGACCTGACACCAAGCCGATGATGACGTCGGTGGCTTTGTCAATGGCTGTGTAATAGTCGTTTTCCTTGAAAGAAGGTATCATCACCTGCTCTATGATGCGTTTTGAAACGGCGTCAGTCACGAAAGGCTCAAGTCCGTAGCCGGTCTGTATTGTGACACCGCCCGACTCGTTGCCTTTCTTCGGCTTGATGAGGATGACGGCACCGTTGTTCTCCTTGTGCCCGACACCCCATTTCTCGCCAATCTGATATGCGAAGTCGGCGACAGTTGTGCCGCCCAAGTCGTCGATGGTGACGACGCAAATCTGCGTCGATGTCGTGTCGTTGAAACGCACGAGCTTGTTCTCAAGAAGCTGTTCCTGCTTGGCACTCAACACATTGGCGAAGTCATTGACCAACCTCGGCGGCACCGGCCTCGACGGAATGTCTTGCGCTGAAACAGAAAATGAGATGACAAAAAATATTACGGCGACGAACCTGCGAAGAAAAACCATCGTCGCTTTGCGCTCTTTTAACTCATTCATGACTCCTCCTTTCCGAAAGAGATGTCGTCAGGCAGCTCGTTCACGTCGTCGCTTTGATAGGGGAAGAAGGCCTTCAGCTTCTCGCCGACGCGCAGGATGCCGTTGACCACGCCGCCGGTGAAGTCGCCTTCGCGGAAATGTCTTGACATCTCGTCTTTCACGTCGTTCCAGAAGTCATGCTCGACTAAGACGTTGATGCCCTCGTCGCCGATGATTGCGAATTTCTTGTCCGCCACGGCGAGATAAATCAGCACGCCGTTGCGGGCGGCTGTCTTTTTCATCTTTAAAGTGTTGAAAACCATCACACTGCGGTCAAGGACATCGCCTTTGCAATGGTTTTCAACATGCACCCGAATCTCGCCGCTCGTGTTCAACTCGGCGGTCTTGATTGCTTCAACGATCTGCCGTTGCTGTTCGGTGCTGAAAAATGATTTCGCGTTCATCAGAACTCCACTTTTGGTGCCACTTCGCTGCCTGCCGCGGCTTTGAAATATCCGATCTTCTCAAAGTCGAACATGTTGGCGATGATGTTACGTGGGAACGCCCTCACATATTGGTTGTATTCCCTTGCCTTGTCGTTGAATTTCTGACGCTCGACGGTGATTCTGTTCTCCGTGCCTTCAAGCTGTGACTGAAGCTCAAGGAAGTTCTGGTTGGCCTTGAGGTCGGGGTATTGCTCGACGCTGACAAGGAGACGTGACAGTGCGCCCGACAGTTCGTCCTGCGCCGCCTGGAACCTCGCGATGTCTTCCGGCTCGAGGTCCGTCGGGTCGAGAGTGATGCCCGTGGCTTTGGCGCGTGCGTTGACGACATCCGTCAAGGTGCTGCTCTCATGCTCGGCGTAGCCTTTCACCGTGGCCACGAGGTTCGGGATGAGGTCGGCCCTGCGCTGATATACGTTCTCGACCTGCGCCCATTGCGCCTCGACGCTCTCCTGCTTCGAAACCATGCCGTTGTAACTGTTCTTAATCCAACCGAAGATTGCCAAAACTGCAACTACGATTACTACAATCCAAATGATTTTCTTCTTGTTCATTGTTTGATTTTTTTAATTTGAATTTTAACGGGAAAAATCCCTTTACCTTAATTTATGTTTTTGAAATTTCTCTTGATAAATTCACTTAACTCTTTGCCTTTCAACAGATTCTTTGAGAGTCGTGCGAGGTCGTAGAGCTGGCTCACCGTGGCTTTCCGTTCGTCCTCGTTCTTTTCGAGCAAGGTCGCGATGGCCGGATTGTTGGTGTTGAGCATCAGCGTGTAGTTGTCGGGCATCTCGCCCCACATGGCCATGCCGCCCATCTGGTTCATCTCCTTGTAACGGCGCATCCACTCGTTCTGGATTATCTCGACAGGCGCGCTCTCTTCGTCCATCGTGCTGAACTCGACGTTGAAATGCACCTTGTCGATGATGTCTTCAAAGGCTTTCTTTATGTCTTCTTTCTGCTTGTCGTCAAGTTTCGACTCTTTCTTATCTTCCTCTTTCTCAATGAGTTTGTCGATGGTGTTGGAGTCAACGCGGGCGAAGGAGGTGTGCTCGAATTTCTGCTCGAAGTTGCTGATGAAGTGTGAGTCGAGCATCCCGTCGAGCATCAGGACGTTGTAGCCGCGAGCCTTGGCGTTCTCGATGTTGGTATATTGCTCGTCTTGATTTGTTGCATACAGATAAACCACGTTACCGTCCTTGTTCTTCTGCGTCTCCTCAATGAGTTTCTTGTATTCCTCGATGGTGTAATGCTTGCCTTCGGTGTCTTTGAAAAGCATGAACTTCTCGGCTCTCTCGAAGAACTTCGGGTCGGTGATCATTCCGTAGGTGATGAAAATCTTGATGTCGTCCCATTTCTTCTCGTAGTCCTCGCGGTCTTTCTTGAACAGTTCTTCAAGTTTTTCGGCCACCTTTTTAGTGATATAACCCGAAATCTTCTTCACGTTCTGGTCGTTCTGCAAGAACGAACGGCTGACGTTGAGCGGGATGTCGGGCGAGTCGATGACGCCGTGGAGCAGACTCAGGAAGTCGGGCAAGATGCCTTCCACTGAATCAGTTACGAAGACCTCGTTGCAGTAAAGCTGAATCTTGTTGCGCTGGAACTCGTATTTGTTGCTGATTTTCGGGAAATAAAGGATGCCCGTGAGGTTGAACGGATAATCGACGTTCAGGTGGATGTGGAACAGCGGCTCCGTGAAGTTCATCGGGTACAGGGTATGATAGAAATCGTCGTATTCCTTGTCTTCGATTGAGCTCGGCGACTTCTTCCAAAGCGGCGCCACCTCGTTGATAATCCATGGTTTCTCCACTTCCTTGGTCTTCTGCTTGCCGTCCTTGTCGGTCTCGCCTTCGATTGGTTCCTGCACTTTCTTCGTCCCGAACTGAATCGGCGTTGACATGAACTTGCAGTATTTGTTCAGCAGTTCGCGAATCTTGCTTTCTTCCAGGAAATCGGCGCAGTCGTCTGAAACATAAAGGATTACGTCTGTTCCGCGGTTGCCTTTCATGATTGGGTTCATCGTATATTCCGGCGAGCCGTCGCATTCCCAGATGACGCCTTTCTCACCGGCGGCCTGTTTGTATGACTTGGTAATCAACGACACCTTCGACGAGACCATGAACGCCGAGTAGAAGCCGAGGCCGAAGTGCCCGATGATGTTGGCCGACTCCGCTTCGCTGTTTGTCTTGAATTTCTCGACGAACTCCGTCGCGCCCGAGAAAGCGATCTGATTTATGTATTTATCGACTTCCTCTTCTGTCATGCCGATGCCGTTGTCGCGCACGGTGATGGTCTTTTTCTTTTTGTCAACCTCCACGTGAATCGTCAGGTCGCCGAGGTCGCCGGTGAACTCGCTGGCGGAGGCGAGGGTCTTCAACTTGCTCGTGGCATCGACTGCGTTGCTGATAATTTCACGCAGAAATATCTCATTTTCAGAATATAAGAACTTTTTGATTACCGGAAAAATGTTCTCGGTCTTTACTCCAATAGATCCTGTTTGCATGATATTTATTTTTTGATTATTAACTTAATTATTGAAAATTTGTTTCGTGACATTCAAAAATTATGCCAAAAGCATGAAATTTTTTCTGACTGACAAATTGTCGCTGTTATGATAAATGTCGTATTTTTGCACGTTAAAATTTTTATAATGGAAAACTTTTTTGAGAAACTGAAAGCATCGCTTCAAGACGGCTCGATGGTGAAGATGACGCTGTCGAAGCCTGTTGATAAAAATAATGAGCTGCGCAATGTGTACGTCAAGCCTGTCTTGCTGAAAAACAACAAGATGTTTCAGTTTGTGTTCCGCTACGAACGCCGTGACGAGACGAAGAACTACGATGCGGTTCGGACGATGGAGCAGATCGGTAGTCTCGTCCCTGAAGTCTTTCAGAATGTCTCGCTTTTCACCATCTCCGAAGATATTACATTATTATTCAACAAGAAGGGGAAGCCTTCGTTGATTTGCAAGCCGGTGAAGGAACAGCGCACGCAGGACCTGAGCCATGACCATGAGAAGACGCGCCTCATCGACCCGACGAAGCCGTGGTGGTTCCTGCTTGGACTCACAACGCGCGAAGGCAAGATTCTCGCTGACATGCAGCACAAGTTCAGGCAGATTTGCAAATACGTGGAAATCGTTGACGGCTTGATGAAAAACGTGAGGTTCGGCGACGAGATCCACATCGCCGACATGGGCGCGGGAAAGGGCTATCTCACTTTCGCACTTTATGAATACCTCACCTCGAAATACGACAGGAAGATTGTGATGGAAGGCGTTGAGATCCGTCAGGACTTAGTTTTGAAAATCAACGATATAATCGGGAAATGCGGCTTGAAGGATTTCACGTTCGTCGAAAATTCGATAGAAAATTACAAGCCGGAAAATCTTGATGTACTCATCGCGCTTCACGCCTGCGACACCGCGACTGACGACGCTATATTAATAGGTGTGCGCAACAACGCGAAACTGATCATCTGCGCCCCGTGCTGCCACAAGCAGATAAGGCGCGAGATGGAAAAGTCGGGGAGAACCGACGCCATCACGCGGTTTGGCATTTTCCTTGAACGTCAGGCTGTTATGATCACAGATGCAGTCCGCGCCCTCGTGCTCGAATATTGTGGCTATAAGACCAATGTCATGGAGTTCATCGAGATGGAGGACACTCCGAAAAACGTGCTTCTCGTCGGAAGGAAAAGCGATGCGCCTGTTGACAAAGTCACTATCTCAAGGCAAATCAGCGACTTGCTCGAAAAATACGGCATTGGCGAACATTATCTGTGGAAACGGTTGTGGAAAAATCACATCATCTGAATCACGCGGTTGCGATTCTTCTTCCCATTTTACTTTAAAAAAATACATGCCCATAGTTGTAATTTCTGGTGCGTGAAGATACAATTTTTCCACGAGAAATGGCGGAAAAACGTAGATAGAAACGTATAATGATATTACATATTTTGTGTAATTATTGGATTGTCATTTTCGTTTTTTGTGATAAAATTTACCCGTTGGCGGAATTAATCTAAAGCATATTTGACATGGCCAATGGGTCTTCCCGAGAGATAGTTGACATATTGCAATGTGGTGAAGGACGCGATCTTACTGACGATTCTGGCAAACAGGCCTGTCGGCTGCTTGGCGAAGTTTCTATTAAGCATAAACTGGCCTGGGTGTTTTGCGACGCACAGAAGCCCAAGGAGGGTGCTGTCTCGTAGTCGGACTTCCCGAGTCTGCATCTTGACGACCTGGCGATACGGCACACCTCGACAGGCTTC